>ERZ773224.69-NODE-69-length-118057-cov-16.242157_pt1 | contig 118057 bp, 109 predicted proteins | sample MGYA00580526_ERZ773224 | MGnify/ENA primary metagenome ERZ773224 (study PRJEB29015, sample SAMEA2737743) | human gut metagenome | biome: human gut; feature: human-associated habitat; material: faeces | place: China | collected 2012 ... | reverse complement strand
CGTTCAAAGCGTCGGTACCAGCGTTCGGTTCCGTGAGGCCGAAAGCGCCGAGTTTCGTGCCTTCTGCCAAGGGTTTCAAATATTTGGCTTTCTGTTCAGCCGTGCCGAATTTCCAGATCGGCCAGGAGCAGAGCATGGTGTGTACTTCAAAGCTGAGAGCGATGGACGGGTCGACTTTAGCGACTTCTTCGCAGGCAACAGCCAGGCTGAGGAAGTCAGCACCTACGCCGCCGTTTTCTTCTTCCCAGGGGATGCCGAGAAGGCCGAGAGTACCCATTTTATCGAGAATAGCGCGGTCAAAGACTTCTTTTTCGTCACGTTCTTTGACAGTCGGTGCCAATTCTTTTTCAGCAAAGTCTTTCGCCAATTTAGCAATATCCTGCTGCATTTCGCTGAGTTTGAAATCCATAGTAAATATTCCTCCTAAAAATAATTCTTATTCCATACTAAAGGTTTATAGGAAAGGGACTGTCGCACGAAGCTTTGGCTGCCATGCGAAGCCCCTTTTTCTAACAATCAAGCACTTACGCTATTATTTGCCCTGGAAGTGTTTAGCGCGTTTGTTGACGAATGCGTCCATGCCTTCCTTCTGGTCTTCCGTGGAGAAGCAGAGAGCGAATACTTCGTCTTCGTAAGCGATACCGGTGACGACGTCGCAGTTGATACCACGGTTGATAGCGGTCTTAGCGAGCTGTACAGCGATAGGAGCGTTGCCCATGATTTCTTTAGCTACCTTTTTGCAGGTATCCATCAATTCTTCCTGGGGAACGACTTTGTTGACCAAGCCGATACGATGAGCTTCCTGAGCGTCGATCATGTTAGCGCGGAAGATCATTTCTTTACCATAGCCGCGGCCTACGACACGGGGGAGACGCTGTGTACCACCGAAGCCCGGTGTAATGCCGAGACCAACTTCAGGCTGACCGAATTTAGCGTTTTCAGCAGCATAACGGAAGTCGCAAGCGCAAGCGAGTTCGCAGCCGCCGCCGAGAGCGTAGCCGTTGACAGCAGCGATGACCGGCTGGGGCAGGTTTTCAATGCGAGTGAAGGTATCCTGGGAAATTTTACCGAATTTACGGCCTTCGACAGGGTTCTTGGTGGACATTTCGACGATGTCAGCGCCAGCTACGAAGGATTTAGCACCTTCACCAGTGATGATAACAACTTTGACCGATTCGTCAGCTTCGATTTTACCAACGCAATCATTCAGTTCCGTAACCGTTTCCGTATTCAATGCGTTGAGAGCCTTCGGGCGGCTGATCGTTAAAATACCGATACCATCTTCGTTGACGAATTTAATGTTGTTGTAAGCCATAATAAAAAACCTCCTAATATAGTTACTTAGATTTACTAACTATTTCTTAATGGATTGGCCTTGCCTTGAACCAACCTTGTGACTACAGTATACAAATGACCGGCTTGGAACAAAACAGGAAAGGCTTGACCTTTTTTGCATAGAATTAAGTCCTTGTGAATTTTTTTGTCCAAATCCGTTGTGGTTCACCAAGGCATGTGATAAAATGTACATGCTTTAGTGAATTAAATCTATACGTCACATGAGCGTATTTCATGTGTTTTACGAACTGTACGTTTTAGATAATAGCATGAACTTATTTATAAGGAGGTTCCAACGTGATTTCAGATGGATATGCATCGACGTTAAAACGGCTCATTACCTTCACTCAGGCCAAGTTCATCTCCCTGGCCGACGTCGTCGGCTATGACGTCTCGTATGTCAATAAGTGGAGCAATGGCACGAAATTACCGTCTTCCCGTTATGTCGAACGGATCAACGAAGAAATGGGTCAGTACTTTGCCGAACTGATTGCCAAGCAGAAGAAAGAAGCCAAATTCTTCAAGGCCTTCCCCATTTCGGAAAATACGGAAGACTTAGGTTTTGAAATCGGCCAGTATCTCTGCGCAGCTTACCGGACGACGCTCAATCAGAGCCGCTCCCCCAAGGGGAAAGAAAACCGGCCGTCCATTCAAGTCATTACCGGCCATCACGATACGTCGGCTTTCTTGTCGGACTTACTGCAAAAGAGCATCCAAAGTCTGGAATCAGACGGGGAACTCCTGGTCCTCGGTGAATTCTGCACCTTGTATAAAACGGGATTCTGGAAGTATTTCGATGGACTGAAATTGCAACACAAGCTGACCATCCGCGTCGGCCTGGACCTGGATAAGATCGAAGAAAACTTCGATGACTTACTCACGGTGTACCGCATCCTCGACAGCTTCCTGGACATCGATTTCGTCTTTTACGATATCCAGGATACGTCCAATGCCAACCTCATCATCCTCAAGGACTCGTTCGTCGTCCAGTACGCTTTGGACACGCAGCCCCGCTTCAAGATGTGCACCTATATCTTCGATGAATCCTTGATCGGCGACATTTATGAAAAATTCAGCTTCAACGGCGCCGAAAAGAAGCCCCTCATGTCGACGGTCAGCTCTCTGGGGATGGATGAATTAGGCTACCGCACGGCCTTCTATGCGACGACGAAATTCTTTTTCTACTTGACCATCGGCTTCGAATTTCTCCTGCCCCACGAAGTCTTCGACCACATCAGCGAAAGGGTCTCGCCCGAACAGGCCTTCTCCATCCAGCGCCTCTGCGTCACGTGGGAAGAAATCCTCAACGCCTCGGAAATCACCTTCATCATGCCGACGACGTCGCTCCTGCGCTACGTCGAATCGGGCTATATCTACCTGACCGATATCGAATACAGCTTGACCGCAGAAGAACGGAAAGATCATATAAAAAGTATCTTTGAGGGCCTGGAAAAGAATCCCCATTTAACGACGGGCGTCCTCCTGCCGACGGTCAGCGACGACATGTACACGGGCAAGGACTTATCGTTCTACTCGAACTACAAGACGGGCTTCTTGAAAAAGAACAAGCGGAATATCCACAATGACGCCGATTCCTTCTACGTCATCAGCAGCAACCGTCTCCACTCCATCCTGCTCAACGCTTTCCAGAGCATGAAGAACCAGCCGTCGTACCGCCAGTACGATTTAGAGGCACTCAAGAAAAAATACGAAACCTATAAACCCCTCATCGAACGGACCTTGTCCTTGTCGAAGTAAAAAAAAAGTAGGGGCTATCGCATGAAGGTTTCTGCCATCATGCGTAGTCCCTTTTGCTTTATAGTTTGTAGTTTGTAGAAGAGGGTTTTAAATTTAAAACCATTCACTAAAAACTATAAACTACAAACTTAATACTTAAAAAGAGGCTGTCTTAATGCGACAGCCTCTTTTTTTACAGTCCGCAACTCATGACATGGTCCGCGGCTGTGTCAAAACCTCTCAGACCGCCTTCGGCGGCCAGCTCCCCTATCAGGGGAGCCTTTCTGCAAACTACAAACTCTGTGCTACAAACTATTATTTATTCATTTCTTCTTTCATTTTTTTCAGGCCCATGGGTTTATCTTCGAAGAGGAAGGCCGGCATGAGTTTGACGTCGTCGATGATCGGTTTGAAGCCCATCTGGTCGAGGACATCTTTCTGGAGGTCGACGCCCGGTGCGATTTCTGTCAGATGGACGCCATCTTCCTTCATTTCGAATACGGCACGTTCCGTAATGTACAGGACATGCTGTTTATGTTTCCGGGCATAGTTGCCACTGAAGGTAATGTGGCCGACTTCGGGGACGAATTTCTTGACTTTCCCTTCCTGCGTGATGTGCAGTTCGCCATCTTTGATTTCTTCGCGGAGTTTCCCTGTCGTGAAGGTGCCGCAGAAGACGACGTTCTTCGTATTCTGGGTGATGTTGACGAAGCCGCCGCAGCCAGCGATACGCGTACCGAATTTGGATACGTTGATGTTGCCGTCTTTATCACATTCAGCCAGGCCCAGGCAGGTCAGGTCCAGACCGCCGCCATCGTAGAAGTCGAACTGGGTAGCCTGGTCCATATAAGCTTCGGCATTGACAGAAGCACCGAAGCGGACGCCGCCGAGGGGAACGCCGCCAATAGCCCCGGCTTCGACAGTCATGGTCAGGCTGTCGCCGATGCCTTCTTCGTTAGCAACCGACGAAACGAGTTCCGGAATACCGATACCCAGGTTAATGACGGCTTCATTGCTCATGTTGAGGAGCAGGAGAGCTGCCCGGCGGGCAATGACTTTCTTGGCATTGAGCGGAGCCGGATCGAGGGCTTTGACAGGAATCGTCGTTTCCCCGGTCAGGGACGGATCGTATTCGCAATCAAAGGACTGCTGCCGTTTCGTTTCATCATCGACCTGGACGATATAGTCGACATAGATGCCCGGTACTTTGACCAGTTTCGGGTCGAGCGTGCCGCCTTTGACGATTTTTTCGACCTGGACGACGACGATACCGCCGCTGTTATGGACGGCCTGTGCCAGCGGTGTAGCATCGAAAGGTGATACTTCCTTGCTCATGACGACGTTGCCCCATTCATCGGCATAAGTCCCGCGGATGAAGCCGATATTCATATCCATGCGCGGATAGAAGAGCTGGTCATGGCCTTCGATGTTGATGACTTTGACAAAATCTTCTTTGGTGACGTCATTGAGGCGGCCGCCGCTGATGCGGGGGTCGGCAAAGGTATCGAGGCCGACGTGGGTAATCGTGCCTAAGCGATGAGCTGCGACGTCGCGGAAGTACTGGGACAACGTGCCCTGCGGCAGGTTATAAGCCTGGATTTTATTTTCATTGACTAATTTCTGTAAAGAAGTAACAGCGTTCCAATGGCCGAGGATGGCTTTTTTCAGCATCCCTTCGTGGGCGAAGTGGTCGCCGCCGCGGCCGTCCGTATTCCCTTGGGAAGCGGCATAGATGAGGGTCAAATCTTTCGGCGAACCCGTGTTGAGGAAGCGTTCTTCCAGGGCACTGGTCAAGGCTTCCGGCTGGCCGGAACCGACGAACCCGTTAGTCGTAACGACGTCACCGTCTTTGACGAGCTGTGCTGCTTCTTGCGCTGTAATTATTTTCACTTGCTTCATGTCTTCCATCTCCTATTTCTTCACGTTTGTTATGTTCATTTCGTGACTTCAGTATACAGAGGAAGCAAGTGGAATGATAGACGAAAGGAATGGACTAAATTGGTAGGAAAAAATTCCAAGAAGTCAAATTACTGGGCTTCCAGGGCCTGCCAGGCTTCATCTGCCCGTTCGACGAACATCTGGCGGACCGCTTCATTTTCTCCCAAGCCATGGATATAGGTTGTCACTTTGAATCCTTCTTTTTCCAGGATGCTCTTATGGGAATCGTCATCAGCGCCGGCCATATCGTTATTGGCATGGTCGCCGGCGACCATCATCATGGGCATGAGGATGACGTTCTCGATGCCCTTGGCTTTCAGCTGAGGAATGACCGTATCCAGATGGGGCCAGCCTTCGACGGAATAGATGAAGACATTGCCCAGATCAGCGGCATCGAGGCGGTTCTGGACGACGGAGTAGTAGGCATTGGCCGGATGAGGCGTGCCATGAGCCATGACCAGGATGGCATCTTTCTTGCCGATTTTCGGGAACTGTGTCGAAAAGGCTTTGACAAATTCAGCGATATCATCGCGCTGGTCTTCCTGACCCATCCAATACATCAACGGCGTGCCGAGGGTCATTTTTTTGAAATCCTTTTTATAGAGGTCGAAAATAGCCGAGTCATAAGCGTATTCCATGCCGGGGATGACGTCGAGGGACGTAATGGCCACGCGCGTATAGCCTTCTTTTTTCAACTGGGCCATAGCCTGTTCCGGCGTCGGTACGGTCAGGCCTTCTTTGGCCTTGATGCGGTCGACGATGATATGTGACGTAAAGGCGACGACGACTTTCTGGTCCGGATGGGCCGCCTTGATGGCGTCGACAGTCCGGTCGATGGTCTTCTGGCGGCTGTCTTTATAAGTCGTACCGAAACTCAACACCAGGATGGCATCTTTATTGGCTTCGTTCTGCATGGCCGGGTTATTATAGGTACGGACGCCGATTTCTGCGGCCTGCTTCAAAGCCGGCGTGGCGTCTTTGACTTCGGGGTTCAGCGTATAGCCGGCAGCAAACGAAGGGGCCGAAAAAGCACCGAACGAAGTCAGGGCTAAGGACAAGAGTAACGCTGTTTTCATTTTTTTGTGGAACATAACCATCTCTCCTTTTATAAAAAACATAAAAAAAAGGGACTGCCACACGAGGGTAAAACCCTTATGCGACAGTCCTTTGCATACTTAGTCGATCACAGTCACTAACTATGAAAATCGCCATCCCCATCGCTCGCAGGTCAACCGGTGATTCTGGATCAGGCAGTTCTTCTGGCTCGGATTCATCGTCCTGGCTGCGCCTTCCCATACGCTAACGTACAGTGACATCTTTGCAGCCTGGCTCCTCCTTACAGCGGCGGGACCGCGCCGGTTTTGCACCGGACTTCTCTATTGAGCTTACGCACCTGATTGCGCTTATGGAATTATCGTAAAACTTACAGGACTAATGTCGGAGCAACATAGGTACGGGCCAGCAATTCCTGGTTCAGAGAATACAGGCCTTTGGCATCGCTGCCGAACATCTTGTATTTCTTGATCAAATCGTCGGCATTCTTTTCTTCTTCACCCTGTTCCTTGACGAACCAGTCGAAGCATTGCATGGTCCGGTAGTCGTGGACTTTATCGGCGGCCTGATAGATCTTGTTGATCAGGGATGTGACATACTGTTCATGGGCCAGGCCGGCTTTCAGGACAGCTTTGATGCTGTCAAAGTCGTTCTGCGGTTCGGCAATGGCCGAGAAGGTAACGCGTTCACCGTTGTTGTGCAGATAGGTCCGCATGAGCATGGCGTGGTCCCGTTCTTCCTGAGCCTGGACATCATACCAGTTGGCAAAGCCGTCGAGGCCATTATCATAGAAATAGTTGGCAAAAGCTAAATACAAATATTCCGAATAAAATTCCTGATTGATCTGTTTGTTAATTAATTCTTTTACTTTTGCATCGAGCATGGCAGTACCTCCTTGAGATATATCTCAAAACCTGTACAGAACTTCATCGGTTTCCTTGAACCTTTTTTAATTATAGCATATTCAGCCCTATCGGGAACACTTCTTATTTGACCTTCTGCTCATCAATGACATTCTTGATAGTTTTCAAATCCTTGATATCGACTTCTTTCAGGAGCTGACGGAACTGGGTCAGCTGCTTTTCCACTTCCGGCGATAATTTCGGGAACTTCGGATCAATGGCCTTGAGCGCTTTGAGGACGATCTGGGCAACGACATAGCGCGTATACCACTTGTCGTCAGCCGGGACGATATACCAGGGCGCATACTTCGTCGACGTCGCTGTCAGGACTTCGCCATAGACTTTCTGATATCGGTTCCAGTATTTCCGTTCTTCAATATCGGACATGTCGAACTTCCAGTTCTTCTGCTTGGTCACGATGCGGTCGATCAGACGTTTCTTCTGTTCGTTTTTCGACAAATGAAGGAATATCTTGACCATAGGAAAGCCATTTTCCGACAAGTACCGTTCCCAGTCGCGTATCTGGCGATAGCGGCTCTCCCAGATATCCTTGCGGACCAGTTCTTCCGGCATGCCGTCGCTCTTGATGAGGTTGTGGATGCGGGCGACGACGACTTCTTCGTAATGGGAGCGGTTGAAGATGCCGATTTCTCCCCGGCCGGGCAGGGCCTTGTTGATGCGCCACATGTAGTCGTGGTCCATTTCTTCCGAACTCGGCTTCTTGAAGCTCTGCACCTTGACGCCAGCCGGATTGAGGCGGGCAAAGACGTGCTTGACCGTCCCGTCTTTCCCGGCAGCGTCCATAGCCTGCAGGACGATGACCAAGCCGTAATGGTTATCGGCAAAGAGTTTTTCCTGTAAATCCTGCATTTCCGTAATCGTCTGGTCCAGCAGTTCTTCTTTGACTTTTTTCTTGTCGATATCCACATCGCAGGCCGTCGGCCATTGGGCCAAATCGACTTTTTCGCCTGATTTCGCTAAATAGCGTGAAATATCCATGATGAAAACTCCTTTCTCTATCTATGTTCACCGGATGGTCTTCGGGCCACCCTTTCCCCAGCGGCTCCGCTTGCCGTTTTTATAGTCGATGTTGATGGCCCCTATCTTGACTTTGCCGTTGACGATGGAAAAGGCATCCGTCGATACGTCGCCAAAGAACATGGAAATGATGACGTCCCGGAAGTTCAAGGTCTTGCCATCTTGAGCAAAGGAACCGGAAATGCCCCGGAACGGTACGTTGTGATAGCGGCCCGGACCGGAACGGAAATCACCGTAAATGGCTTTCGTGCCGGCCGATTTATTTTCTTCCATATGCAGGTTCAAGTCGACATCACAGCGCAGGAAGAGGTCGTGGGCCGCAATGCCGCCTTTGAGCCGGGAACCGGTCATATCGGCCGTATACGACCTATCATCCAGGTTCACCTGTCCCTGGCCCTTCATGGATCCGCCAAAGACGCCGGCCGTAACTTCCGTCACATCGAGCAGGCCCTGTTCATAGTGGACCTGCCCTACGACATCGGTAAAGACCAGGGCCGTAATGTCCAGGCGGTCCATCTTCAAAGTCCCGTCGATGACCGGCGCATACAAGGGGCCGCGGATATCCGCCGACACCGTCGCCGCGTCGTCGATGTCGAGGCCTGCTCCGAGAGAACGGGGATTGCAGTCGCTCAGCAACAGAGACAGGTTATACTGTGGCGTATCCGGTTTGAAATCCAGACTCCCGCGGATGCGCAGGGACTTGGCTTCGAGAGTACCGGAAAAGTGGCCGGCCCGCAGATCAAGGATCGTCTTGCCCTTGGTATGGATATGGGAAGAGAACTCGACATCGCCGATGGTAAAATGACGACCTGGCGCTTCGGCTTCGATGACGCTCTGGTGCAGGGCGACATGGCAGTTAAAAGGGTGATTGCCTTTAGGGCCGGTGACCTTGATGAACCCCCGCGGATCTCCGCTCTGGTGGCCGCTTATTTTCTTGACATGCTGTAACTCCATTTTATCATTAAAGATCAAATGGATATAGGCATTATCCAAGGTCACGTCTTCCACGGTCTGTGTACCGATATGGCCAGTCAGGACATCGCTCAACTTGACCGTGAACTGGCCTTTTGGGATCTGGACCAGCGTATCGCCGTCCTCGTCGTTCCACACCAGATTCTCAAAGGAGACCGTCCCGCCTGGCGTCGCCGTCAGCCGTTCTACGGTTACCGTGCCGGGAAAGAGCTGGCGCTCGGCGACGACTTGGTTGAAAATGTCCGCTGCCTTATAACTCATGTAAAAGCAGAGGCTATAAAGGGCGGCAGCGATGCAGAGGACCAGGGCGGCTATTTTCTTGAATTTCCCTTTATGACGACTATACCAGTTATTCCACATGTTCTCCCGTCTTCTTGGCACTCATATCACTGATTTTCCAGGTACCTCCATCTTTGACCATCGTGACCTGGCCATTGAAATACTGCACTTTGACTTTGGCACTGCCTGGGATACGGTCCCGCGCTTTCAAAGCAAAGGAAAAAGTCGTCTTGTTACCGCCGGAAGCGATCTGGCGGATATTGGAAACGTCACTGGACAAAGTATTGGCATAGCCCGGTGCGTAGCCATCATAACCGCCGACGGAAGTCTGGAAATCAGGTGTCAGCAATTGGAAGGCCTCTTGCAGGTGATGCCCGGAAATATCCTTATGATAAGCCAGGAAAGCCTGTTTGGCGCCATCCGTCTGTTCATCGGCCAGGCGGACGCTGATGTATTCGACAGACTGGCTGTTCTTGCTGACGGCAAAGCGCAGGATTCCTGTTTTCCCGTCATCGGTCTTAAAAGTATATTCGTAATGGATCTGGGCTCCGTATTCCGAGGCCTGATAGTCATCGCCATAGGCATTGACGACATCATCGAAAGAGCTTCCCTGATGGATTCCCCGCTTGCTCTGGGCTACCGGCGACGACGACGTCAACATGATGACTTTGTTGTCTTTGACGACGACGTCCATATCGGTGAACTTATGGTGAACGGCCCCGTCCTTACTGTCGGAGGTACTGAGTTCCCGTCCCAGCCCGTCTTTGGCTTCATCCCAGCTTTGTCCCAGGTAAACACCGTTTAAAGAGAGTTCAGAATCGGCCGTTTTGACAACTTGCTGCGAATGGGTCCCAGTACCGGCAGGAAGGCTTTTAGGCTGACTATGGGCATACCAGATACCGCCCGCTACGGCCAGGACCAGGACGACACCTAAGGCGATGAGGACTTTGCCATGTTCCCGTAATTGTTCCTTCAAAGGCCGTTGAGGAGGCATATTCTGCTGAATGTCATGGCGGGGAACCTCAGATGACAGCGCTGCTGCCGGTTCCGTTTCCTTGCTAAAAGGGTCCGGCAAAGGGCCTGCTGAGGCATCGGGAGTCTGCAGTCTGGTTCCGCAAGAAGGGCAGAACTTGGCCGTCGGGTCGACGACGTGATGGCATTGCGGGCACGTATAGACGGGTTTGCCGCAGTGACTGCAAAAAATGGCATCGCCTTCGACAGGATGGCCGCAGTACGGGCAGGTCTTTTTATTTACTTCATTTACTTTCCGCGTTGATATTCCATTTTTTCTATCTTCAAGATTGGCTTGGTTATCACCTGTATCGTCAAAGTCAAACGATGTAAACATGTTTTCACCACTAATCGTTCCGATAGAAGCCAGCGACGAAATCCCGAAGATAAAGAAGACGGCCGTCCAAGGAACGGTATTCATGAGACGGAAGGCTTGGTAAAAGGAAGTTCCCAGCCGTTCTTCCCGGCGATAGATATAATGCTGGCAGAAAACAGGGATCATCCAGACCAGGACCAGGAGGACGGCATAGCCGATGAAAGTCCCATAACCACCACGGGTCATGCCAAACATGAGCTGGGTCATACTATAGACGATGTGGCCGACGACAGCCGCCGTACAAAGGGCACTGATGAGCCAGCTGAGGACGACGTAGTAAATATAGCGACGGTATTTGCTGATATAATGCCAACGTCTGCGATTCACATAAATAGTAGCGATGATACCCAGAATACAGAGAATGGCAGCGACAGTCCCACTGAAAAGGTCGGCAATCAAAATCAATAAAAGGTCTACGACGAAATAGCCCAGGGCCATCTTGAGCAGGTAGACTAAAGCCCGCGTCTTATAGAGCAGATAAATCATGATGACAAAAAGGGCCAGCGAAGCCAGTGTATTGAGACCGCTGAAAAAAGTCAGGACATCGATCGTCCGCCGTATCCCAACAGGGCCGCCGAAGAGGCCGATCATTTCCAGTCCCCGAAGAGCCAATTCAAACAACACACCCAGTACCGTCGTTACCACGCCAAGATACATCATGGCGATGATAGCGGTATACTTCTTGTGTTCTGTCGGGAACCACTTGCCAAAATAACCTAAAGAATCCATAGAAACACCTCCGTGCCAATAAGGGGAATTATAATTTCATGTTACACCTATTTGACGAAAAGGAAAAGGGGCTGTAATGTTCTTGATTTTTTACAGCTTTTTCTCTACTATAAAAAGTAACGACTACGTATGCGAGGTGTTTTATGGACAGACAGCAAATGACGCGCCGGGAGTGGGTATCGGCACAACTCACGACTTGGCAGAATGTTTTGAGTGCCATCTGGATTTTCGCTATCCTCATGTATACTTTTATCCACGGTTTTAATCCCTGGGTCATCATCGGCGGCTTCGTCGGCTTTTTTATCGTTACGGCCTGGCAGATGATTTACATGATGCTCGCCTTTTCCCTGATTGCCGGCGGCCTCTGTGCCATATTTCCCTTTTTGGCGCCTGTCGCCTTCATCATCATGATCGTCCTCTTCATCGCCCGCATCGGTTTCATCTTGAAGAACTGGCGGGCTGTCATTGCCGGTCTTATGGTCTATGGCCTGGCCTTTGTTCTCTACTTCCGCATGGATTGGCTCAATACCTTATACCGGCCGATTTACCGAGGCTTGGCAACGATAGTAAACACGTTTCCTCACGTTTTCTTTACAGTCGTTCACGCGTCTCTCCTGGTTCGGGTCTTGGCCTTGACAGCCTTAGCCGCCCTTATCGCCTTCGTCTTCCAGCTCTTGTTGTATTGGCTCTATCGGAATGGTTACTCCTCGTCAGGTGCTTTGAACATCATGGGCAGTATCCCCCTGGTCATCATCGCCCTGGTCCTGCCCTTCCTGAAAGCCGCTGCCGGCGGCGTCGTCGACGGCGGCATGGCCGACGGCTTCGCCCACGATGGCGCCTTTGCCCATGACGGCGTCGTCAGCCACGAAGGCTTAGTCAAAGCGCCGTCCGGTTACCACCATGTAAACGGCTATACCCGCATCGCCCCAGACGGCCATACGGAATATGTCCACGACTACATCCGCTCCAACCCGGACGGCATTTTAGAAAACAACCTGTCCTATCACGGAAACCATCCCGTCGTAGAAGGAACGTACCAAGCTCTTCCTGGAGAAACGGCTCACGTCCCGGCCAGCACAGGCCACTCCCTGTACGTCATGCTGGCCGGCGGCATGAAGAGCGGCTGGCGGGTCGTCGCCAACATCGGCCGCCATACCCTGATCACACTCTTTCTGGTGTATACCGCCGTGTTCCTCGTGACCGGGATTGTCGTTTACACTGTTTATCGGTAAAAAAATAGGCTGTCGCTTATGCGACAGCCTATTTTTAAGTGGTTAGTGGTTAGTGGCTAGTGAATGGTTTCGTAGGGGCCATCCCAAAGGGCGGCCCGCCATGGATTTGTATAATCCCCTACGGATTACGAGCCACGTACGAGCTCCTACGAGCCACGAATCACTAACAACAAACCACAAAAGACACTAATACCACTCGTTGATCCAGTTTTTTTCGGTCGGGAAGAGGGCCTGCAGGGTTTGCAGGGCCTGTTCATTTCCCTGTAGTTTTTCATTGAAAACCAGGTCGTTTACATCCATGGCGCCAAAGGCTAATAAAGCCAGGGTACCGATGGGCAGGGTAACGTCGGCCTGCTCATTCTTTTCTTGGGTAACTACGGGTTTACCATTGTTTACTGTCAAGGTAAAGGTCCCGCAGTTCCAATCCGCCAAGGGGTCTTCCGTATGGAAGGTAACCGTACCGTCGGTCTGGTAGGGAAGCTGTTCCAAGGCCCCTTTGACATCGACGATGCGTCCCGTCATGAAGGGCATCGTTTCATGGCCCTGTTTCCCGTCGGGATAAAAGCGATAGGACTGGTCATGGATGCCTTCGTTCCATTGGAAGGCCTCGCCTTGAGAACGGTGGTTGTACATATAGCCTAAGAGACCCCGTTTTCCCTTGCGGCAGGTGTAAACAAATTCACCGCTGATGATGGTCGGTTCTCCCAGCTGATAGAAGGCATAGCCAATCGGTTCGTCCCCATCGAAGCAGACAGCGATATTGCCTTCGGCCAGCTGGGCCTCGATATGGCTCCGCCAGCTCTGTTCATCGCGCAGGGCATAGCCGGACAGGCCCTTCGTATAACCTTCATAAACGGCGGCCAGATAAGGCCACTGATCCGGGCTGTTGACAAAGGCATAGCGCACGGTCCGGTCCGTCAGAGGCCGCAAGGCTTCCAGGGGCATCGTTTCCTTCCACTGATGACAATAGAGTTCATAGCCATAAGGCTGATAGAAACCGGCCTTGCTGGGCATGAGGATGTGAATGTAATGGCCGCGGCGCTTCATTTCCTTTAGGGCTGCCGTCAACAGTTTCCCGCCGACACCGCTGCGCCGGGCTGCAGGATGCGTTGCCAGACCGACGATATACGACGTGTCGATGGCTTTGCCGCGCAGGCACAGCGTATACGGATTGAGATGGGTCAGGCAGGCCATATCATCGCCTTCAAAGCCCATGAGGACGTTTTCAGGCCGATAAAAATGATTGAAATACCACTGGAAAAACGGATCTTCCCGGTGTTCGAAACAATAGTCCCAAAGGCTTTCGACGAGGCCCCGGTCCGATTCAGTCGCTAAACGGAAGTGCATAGAAAGGCCCCCTTATTTCTGGCGCAGTGTGACGTCGTATTTTTCGACGAAGTGATCCGGATTATACGATTCTTTGGAATGGCGCAGGCCGGGAATCCCCATGTCTTCTTCGCGGTTGATGTACGTCGTGTGCGGCCAGGCATGGACGACAAATTCATGGTTGATGACCTGGTACAGGCCACGGATGGTCGGATCGCTCTTTTCAAAATGGATGATAGCCGTATCATCGTTGAGCATTTCACCGATGGAGAAGGCGACGATCTTATTATACATGCGGATGGCGCCGCCTGTCGGCTGGAGGACTTCCCAGTTGTTAAAGACCGTTTCGATGGCATGGCGTTCGCCTAAGAGTTCATCGTCTTCATCGCCGGCTTCATGCTGGTCATACCAGGACTGTTCAGCGGCCAGACATTCATCGAAGATATCTTCCGTAATGGGGACGTATTCCCAGTTGCCGAAATACTGATTACGGAAATGGTTGAGGTTATTCTTCTTCTGGCGGTATTTCTTGCCCGACAGATTAATCAGGTTCTGCGTCAGGTAGACGTATTCATAATTGTCCCGGTCCGGCGTGAAGTCGTAACAGTCTTCGCAGAGCGCTTTGATCCGTTCGACAGCAGCCGGCGTGACGCCTTTCATCAAGAAAGGATAGCCGTGTTCTTCGAACCATTCATGCATGCGCAGGACGCCTTTAGCGAAACTGCCGTCTTTGCGGGCGAAAGGCGGGATCCAGAACTGTTTCTTGCCGCGGCCCGAGCGGATGTAGAGGACATTGTCTTCTTCAGCCCACTGGATTTCATAGGGCTTCTGCCAGGCAAAGAGCGTCATAAAGGTAGCATCAGCCTGTTCATATCTTTTCTGATGAAAATAGTCATCTATAATGGGTTTATCTTCCAAACGGATTTCTCTAAATTCAATAATAGTAATCTCCCCCTAACTAGGATTACAATTTAGACACATAAGGATTGTCTTTTATATAGAACCGCCAGGGAAAATGCTTTCCCCGTTCGGCATAGTCAATATTGATGCGCGTCGTCTGAACGATAGAAAAAGGTTCCTGACGCAGCGGATGGGCCAGATAGAGTTCATCACCGGTCAAATCCAGACCGTTCTGGTCCCGCGTAATAGCCAGGGCCTGGCAAAGTTTTCCCGGCCCGTTAGTCAGATTCTTGCTGACTTTCTTCGCCTTCCGGCGCTGTACCATGAGCGGAGTCCCTTCAGCTGGTTCAACAGCCCGTATGAGCACGGCCTGACCCTGTCCTTCCGGACCGGCGACGACATTGAAGCAGCAGTACATGCCGTAAATCAGGTAGACATAACTGATGCCGCCGGCGTGGAACATCGGTGCCGTCCGCTTGGTAAGGCCATGAAAGCTATGGGCTCCGTCGTCGGCAAAGCCGTCGTAACAGCCGCCATAAGCTTCGGTCTCGACGATGAGGCCACTGCAGAGGCCCTGCGGCGTTTCATGGATGAGGTACTGCCCCAGCAGGCGCGGGGCCAGTACGCTGGCATCGACGCAAAATTCGTCAGCCCTCCATTTCCGGCCGGTCATGCTTTCTTCCGGTAGCCCAGGGAATGGGAAATCTCATAGGCATACTGGCTCATGGTGAACAGCATTTTCTGACGGATCGAGTCATAGAAACGCATAGACGGCCCGGCGATAGTCAAAGAGGCGATGACCTGGCCTTCAAAATTGAAGATAGGTACCGACAGGGCAAATAAGCCGTGTTCGCTTTCATCCTGAGTCATGGCATAGCCATTATGGCGGATGGCCGCGAACTCTTCTTCAGAAATATTTCCGTATTTTTCAATGTACCGCTTGCGTTCGTCATCGCTCGTCCAGGCCAGCAGGACCCGGCCGGCAGCCCCCTTATAGAGCGGCAGGGACTCCCCGATGGGGATGACCCGGCGCAGGGAATGGGTGCTTTCGACGTGGTCCAGGCAGATGCGGCAGTCGCCTTCGGCAATGTAAATGCTGACCGTTTCATTAAACAACTGCTGTAAACGCCGTAAATAAGGTTTGGCCAAAGTGATGACATTCTCTGTCCAATGAGACGAATAGCCCAGCGCCAGGGCTCGAGGACCGAGGCGGTACTGCTTGGACGTATCGTTGCGGGTCAAATACTGGCGCCGCTCCAAGGTGTTTACAATGCGGAAGGCCGTCGACGTATTCAAGTGGGTGTGTTCGGCAATGTCCTTCAGGGTCATGCCGGTATTACATTCCACGAAGAGGTCGAGGACGTCGAGGCTCTTTTCCAAGGACTTCAATAAACTGCTGTGATGCTCTTCTTTTGCCACTGGCTCTCACCTTCCTTGGAATTACGATTTAACTTTCATGCCGATTTCCAGCGAATCCGGCGGATCGGCAACGACGACATCGCCTTCGTCGAGGCCGTCGAGGATGACGACGCGGCCGTCTTCTTCATCGCCAGTCAGGACGGAACGGGCATCGGCCAGGCCGCTGTCATTGACGATGTAAACGAAGTCACCGCTGTCTTTGGTCCGGACCGCCGTCTTGGGAACGGTAATCTGGGACACTTCTTTCGGCGTGGCGATGCGGACGTGATAAAATTCACCGGGAACGAACAGGTTCTTGGCGTTGTTGAAAGTGACCTTGGCCATATAAGAACCGGTCGAAGGATCCTTGGTCGTTGCCAGATAGGTCAGTTCCCCCGTTTCCGTTTCACCCGAAGCGGCAATGATAGATACTTGCAGGCTGCCGTCTTTTTTGGCATCCTGTAAAGCGTCAATGTACATTTCAGGAATGGCAAAGGTCGCCACTAACGGCGACATCTGCTGAATCGTAGCCAGGACATTGCCGGCGACGGCGACAGACGGATTATCCGATACGGCCGTGACACGGCCGTCAATGGGCGAATAAATCGTCGTATTGCCTAACATATCGCGGGCAGCCTGGACAGCCTGCTGCAGCTGGGCGATTTTTTCATGGTCCACAGCCGGCGCTTCCTGGACCTGGACGGTCTGAGTCGTCTCGCCCTGAGAAGAACCGGAAGAGCCGCCAGCATCAGCCATCATCTGATTGTATTCGACTTTCGATAAGGCCCCCATATTATACCAGGCCTTCAATTCCGCCCGGTGGCCGCTGTTATCGCCGCCACCACCGCCGCCGCTGCTGGCAGCCGGTACGGTAACGGTCTTATACGTCGGCGTCGCAGCCGATGAAGCAGCGACGAGCTGCGATTCAGCCTGGCTGACGCTCTGCTGATACGGTGCCGAATCGACTTGGACGACGACGTCGCCAGCCTTGACTTCCTGGCCGACGGCCAACGGTGTCGATACGAGTTTCCCCGACAGTTTCGGTACGATATTGGTCATATGTAAAGCCGTAATATTGGCATCCAGCGTCAGAGCCACAGGATGATCCGACTTGGAAACCGTTTCAGTTTTCGTAGACACGCTGTTGCCGCAGCCCGAAAGGACTGATACAGCCAAGGCAGCCGTACAGGCAAGGACGGCCCATTTTTTCAATTTCACGATATCCCCTCTTCGCGTAGGTTAAAAAAACGTGTAATACAAGGTAACCAGTACGACCCCGGGCAAGCCGAACAGTCCGATGATGAGGCCTGTCCCGATGGTGATGGGAACGTGCTGGAAGCCAAAAAGATAGCCAAAATGGTTGACGCCGTACAGGACGATGAGGCCGACGACGACATTGACCAGTAAATGGCGCATCGGTGCCAAGATGAGCTTATGCACTAAGAACAGGACAAAAACGCCTGCGGCTATCCATAGATATTCCATAATACCCTCACATTTCCTGCCGATTGGCAACGGCACCAGCCAGCGTCGCTTCGTCAGCATATTCAATGTCGCCGCCCATGGGAAGCCCGCGGGCAATGCGGGTCACGCGGATGCCGGCCGTCTTGATGAGGCGGGCCAGATATAACGCCGTCGCTTCGCCTTCTACGTCAGGATCGGTAGCCAAGATGACTTCCTTGACCGTCGTATTCCCCAGACGCTGCAGGAGCTCGCGGATACGCAGGTCTTCGACGTTGACACCGTCTAAAGGCGATAAGGCCCCGTGCAGGACGTGATATAAGCCGTGGTAATCGCCGCTGCGTTCAATGGCCTGGACATCCTGCGGCGTTTCGACGACGCAGATCGTCGAGCGGTCGCGGCTGATGTCGCTGCAAATCGGGCACGGATCCTGGGACGATAAGTTGAAGCAGACCGAGCAGAAGTGCATATTCGCTTTGGCATCGCGGATAGCATCGACAAATTCGTCGACACGGCTGGCCGGCTGCTGGACGATATAGTAAGCCAGCTTGCGTGCCGTCTTGACGCCAATGCCGGGAAGTCGGCGGAACTCTTCCGTCAGCTTATCTAATGGCGTATCCATTAAAACATGCCCGGCAGGTGCATGCCACCGGTGATCTTGCTCATTTCCTGAGCCATCATATCGTCCACTTTCTTGTTGGCTTCATTTACGGCAGCGACCATGAGGTCTTCCAGCATTTCAGCGTCTTCCGGGTCGATGATGCTCGGGTCGATGTGGACGCTTTCGACGTTCTTTTCACCGTTCATGACGATGGTCAGGACACCGCCGCCGACGGTCGCTTCGACAGTGCGTTTCTTCAAATCTTCCTGCAGTTTCTTCATTTCTTTCTGCATTTTCTGTACTTTCTTCATCATACCTTGCATATTTCCACCAAACATTTGTTTTCCTCCTAATTTTGTGTAAACTTATTTTTTATTTTCTATATATATATTACAGTCTCCTACGTTTTTAAGCAATGGTCCCAAGGCGGCTCGTTCGGCTTCATCCATATCCTCGATGGAAGCCGGCTGCCATGCCGTTTCATCGCTGGAACTAGCTGCTTCTTGAGATGGCGCAGGAACTGGAATATCCTCTTCGGGCAGCGGTTCAGGTTCCGCCGGCCGGGTCAGGTTACTCTTTTTTTTTTCGTACCCATCCAGTTCGGCATCACCTTCCAAAAAGCCCTGCATGTGGTACGTGCCGCCCAGTATCTGGGATAAGGCAGCATCGGTAAACTTATAGTAATCTTCCCGGTTGGCCCTTTTCACCATGAAGGCCGTCTTAAAGGCGACGATGACCTGGCCTTCGCCGATGTAAACGACGCGGCCGTTGCGGATACAGGACAAGACGGCTTTCTTCTTTTTTTTATCGAGAATGGCGCACATCTTTTTCCAGACGTCCTGGTATTCGGCCGATGCGACAGGCTGCGCTGCCGGAGACGGTGCCGGAGCAGGTACGTTCGCAGCCGGAGCGGCCGCCTTCACGGGCTCGGGCCGGGGCGGTGCCGGTGGCACAGGCGGACGAGCAGGCTGGGGCATAGCGGCCGCAGCTTCCTGTACCGGTGCCTGGCCAACGGTGGGTCCAGGTGAAGTAAACTCTTCTTCCGGAAAGGGAACAGCTTCTTCCAGGCCGTAGCCGCCGCTGTAATCGTCCTCTTCCGGAACTGGGACGACTTCCGGCTTTTCTGCCACAGCAGTTTTAGCCGGTTTAGCCGGAGCCTTGGCGGCAGAAGCCGCTGCGACGGGGACAACGGGCGGCTGATTCAGCTGCCGCGCTGCCATGAGCAGCCCCATTTCCACGGCAATGCGCGGAACCGGCGACGTCTTGGCCGTCAGCAGTGCCTGCTGTAAAATGGCCAGGACTTGAAAAACTGCCGCTGGCGTCCATTCGCCAGCCTGTTTACGCAACTCGTCGAGGCAGTCGTCGTAAGCCGAAAGGGTGTCGGAAGATGACGCGGCCTGGCAGAGCATGACGGCCCGCAAATGAGCCAGCAGCTCCATCAAGATGACCCGCGGCTCCTTGCCCATATGGATGACGTCGTCGACAGCCTTGATGATGACATCGCCTTTCCCATCGAAAATGGCCTGAGCCAGGGAAAACAGCCAGTCTTTGCCGATGAGGCCTAGCAAATCGCGGACGACGCCTTCGTCAATGGTACCGCTCGTGTTGCTGACGCACTGGTCGAGCATACTCAAAGCATCGCGCATGCCGCCGTCGGCCTGGACGGCCAGAATATGGGCAGCACCTTTGGTCAGGTCGATCTGTTCCTGTCCGGCCACATAGAGCAGGCGTTTGGCAATATCCTCGCTGGTAATACGCCGGAACTCATAACGCTGACAGCGCGACAAGATGGTCATGGGAATCCGTTCCGGCTCCGTCGTCGCCAGGATGAAGATGACATGGGCCGGCGGTTCTTCCAGGGTCTTCAGAAGGGCATTGAAAGCTTCTGTCGTCAGCATATGGACTTCATCGATGATGTAAATCTTCTTATGGCCTTCAGCCGGCATGAATTTAATCGTTTCCCGCAAGGTGCGGATGTCTTCGATGCTGCGGTTGGAAGCGGCATCGATTTCGACGACATCCAGGGACTCGCCGCTCATGATGTGGCGGCAGACTTCACATTCATTGCACGGGTGGGACGTCGGCCCGTGGACACAGTTCATGGCCCGGGCAAAAATTTTAGCCGTGCTCGTCTTGCCCGTCCCGCGGGGACCGGAAAACAAGTAAGCATGGGCTACTTTGTCCGTATCTATCGCTTTTTGCAGGGTTTCCGTGATATGGGACTGGCCGACGACATCTTCAAAATCCTTCGGCCGCCATTTGCGGTATAATGCAATATATGCCATGAGTCTTTCCCTTCCGTATACGAAAAAAAGCAGCTAACCGCTGCTTTTACCAACTGAAAAGTACTCGTGTATGATAACCCGCCAGGTTTCCTCGTGGCACATGGAAAGGTCTACTTATTGCTGCTTCCTCTCGGACCTGACAAGGTTCATAGGTTCCCATTGCACAAGCCCCGGCGGATTACCACGCACCAGTACTTTTATTAAGTTAGCTACATTATTATATCGTGAAAACAGAAGTTTGGCAAGGATAAATTCCCTTTTTGAGGGATTTTCTGGTTTGAAGTTTGATGTATGATGTTTGAAGCGATGGCTTTTAAATTTTGCTCCATCTACATCAAACGTCAAACATCTCACATCAAACAAAAAAACAGGCTATCATAAAGATAGCCTGTTTTTTCTAGCCACGAGCCACTAAACTTAGTGATTCTGCCAGATATCTACGCGGCGGTTGTCAGCGCGGCCCTGTTCGGTGTCGTTGGTGCTGACGGGGTCCGTTTTGCCTTTGTAGTCGAGCTGCATCTGCGAAGCCGGTACGCCCTGGCTTTCAGCATATGCTGCTACGTTATCTACGCGGCGTTTGGAAAGGTCATCGTTGTAAGCGTTGGAGCCTTTGGCATCGGTGTTGCCGACGAGTTTGAACGTATCGCTCGGGTTTGCTTTAGCAACCTGGACGAAGTGGTCCATCTTAGCGCGTTCGGAAGCGAGCGGCTGGTCTTCGTCGAAGCCGAAGTGAACGCTTTCAACGTAGTAATCGTTCTTCTGGACCGGCGTTTCAACGACCGGTGCCGGAGTCGGTTCCGGCGTGTAAACCGGTTCCGGAGCCGGAGCTTCTTCTTTGTGGCCGCCGCCGAAGCGATAGGAGAGGCCAGCGATGAAGCCTTTGTAGGAGATGTTAGCGTCGTCTTTAGTTTCAAAAGTCGAATCGCCACCATCAGCCAATTTGGTGTTCAAATAACGATAGCCAGCATTGATGTCGAGGTCCGGTGTGATGCTGTAGCCGAGGCCAGCTTCCCACATGGTCGTCTTCTTGGTACCGACAGCGCCTTTAGCGTAGAAGTCGAGGTTCTTAGCCAGGGGAGCTTTGGCAATCAAGCCGAGCTGAGCGACGTTGTTGGTGTCGTTAGCATCGCCGCCGAGGTCGTTCTTAATGCGGTTCCATCCAGCGAAAGCAGCGAAGTTCTTATTGATGGAGTAAACGAGGTTTACTTCGTGTTCATCGCCATCGGTCTTGTAAGATTTGTTGCTGTCGCTCTTGGTTTTCAGGCCGTAGTAGTTATACTGCAAAGCCCATTTGTCGGAAAGGCCATAGCCCAGTCCGCCCTGGAAGTCCCACTTGGAGTCAGAGTCTTCCTGACCATAATCTTTGGAGAATTCCGTCTTGTCCCAGTTACTGGAGTCAACTGAAGCTTTCGGGTTCCAAGCGCCTAAATCGAGCTGCCACTGTCCCTGGTTCCACTGCGTCTGCGGCGTAGCGAAAGCAAAGGAAGTAGCGCAGGCTGCCATGACTGCAGCCAATACTAAAGATTTCTTTTTCATCATAAATCCCAGCTTCCTATTGGTATTTAATAGTGCCACCTATGACATTATTATGCCCTAGTATACCATACTTTTGTCACAAGTGCGTCACATTATTCCATGATTTTTAGTCATCTCCTGATAGGGCACTATACTTTTCATGATTTAGCCTGACTAACGTAAGAAATGATGGTATCGAGGATATGAGGCAATTTCTGCGATACGCTTTCAATATGGACGCGTTCTGTCCGTTCGTGCAAGTCCTTGCCCCACGGTCCCAGGAGGAGGAAGGGAATCTGCAATTTTTTCAGGCTTTCCAAGTCAAAGGGATAGGCTTTGCCCCAGAGGAGCAAGTTCTTTTCGACCATGCCTTCGTCAAAATCGGGGTCGACGCAGCAGTAACTGCAATCGGAAACGCCGTTGAAATAGCGTTCAAAGCGGACATCCATCATCGAGGAAATCTTTTCCAGCAAGCCTGTAAAGGCCGGCGTCGGGAAAGACAGGCTGTCGGCTGACGGATAATAAGGCGGCGCAAAAGCGACGACAGCCATCGGCGCCGTCATGCCCGTGAAATCGAGGATCTGCTCCAAGAGGTGTATCGTTTCTTCGGCATAGGTGCTGCGCCCGTCTTGCAGGGCGACGAAAGAAGCCTGTTTAGCCGCTTCATAGAAGACGTCGAAGCCGGGGTAGGCCGCAGCCTGCTGCAAGAGCTCATCGGCACTGCAGACGGAGACGGGCAGGTCGCTGCCCATGGTCTGCTGCAAGTCATGGACGGCCCGCCGCGTTTCTTCCAAAAGGACATACATGACATCGTCCGGTGTCTTGTCGTAAGTCAGCAGGTTCAGGGCGGCAGCTACGCGCTGGGGCAGGGTCACGTCGTACCGTTCCTTGCGGTCCCGCAGATAGACCCAGGCCGGCGGCGGCGTCTGTTCACCATCACAGCTGTCGGTCAGTTCCCGGCTGCCTTCAGTCGCCGCGATGAGGTGGGCCAGGACGCCGACGGGATTCATGCCTTTATCATAGCAGCCGATGTGGACTGGTTTGCCCTGGACCAGGACGACGGGCAGGATTTTGCCGACAGAACCGGTGTAAGCCACGAGTTTCCCCTGTTCTTTATGGTTCGGTTCGCTGTCGATGAGGATATCATAGGTCAGGCCATAAGAAGAACGCAATTCATTGAGCAGGGTAATGGCCGTCCGCATGCCGGCCGAATACGTTTCTTCATCGGGCAGGGATAAATAAATCAGGCTGGCCTTGCCCGGATGGGCTGCATAATCCTCAAAGACGGCTAATTGCGCGGCCGCGCCGCCTTTCATGTCACAGGAGCCGCGGCCAAAGAGCCACTCCCCGCTTTCCCAGTCCCGGCGCACGTCCTCACTGAGCGGAGCCCGTTCCAGTGCCTTATACAGCCCTTGCGGGTCAAAGGCCTGGTCCCGCAGATAGCCATAGGACTCTACGTCGACGACATCGTGATGATTCATGAAAATGACCGTATGGCCCGTACTGCCGCGGATGAGGCCGTAGACGACAGACCGCTGGCAATTATCGTCGGGTACGTGGATGAGGCCGCTGGCGACGCCATCGAGATGAGAAAAGAACTGCTGCAGGTACAATTTCATCTGCCGTTCTTTAGGCGTATTCGTCTCGCTGTCAATATGAATCATATCTTGTAAAATTTCCATAACGCGTGCTGCTCGTGCCATAGAGACACCCCCTTACTTAAAAATCCATTTCTTACGCGACACATAATTCCAAACGGTGACGATGGCACTGGCCATGATTTTCGACACCATCGGATTCAGCCCTAAAATAGCCGGTGACGTAAACAGCCACATGAGCAGGAGATTCCAGCCCAGGCCGATGGCACTGACAACGAAGACCAGGGACACTTCCGTCCCGCGGTGATAGCGGCTGCCGCTGTCGAAGACAAAGCGGTTACAGAGCACATAATGGTATAGCGTCGACGAGGCAAAAGCCAGGGTCGTCGCAGCCAGGACGGTCTGCGTCTGCATCGAAAACACAGCACCGGCTGACAACAGCCGGAAGAAAATATAAAAAAGCGACCATTCCAAGAGAGCCGCCGAGCCGCCGACGAGAAGGTACATTAAGATTTTCATATACTCGTTGTTGGTATAATCAAAGCCAAAAATCTGCTTGCGTTTCATAGAACCCTTCCTTTGCATGTTTTCACATTTATTATACGGCAAGGCAAAAATAAAAGCTACTTACTAGATAGATATGCAAAAATATGATAAAATGTAAACTAATTAGGAATACGAAATATTGTCAGAAGGAAGGCAGATATCCTGTGGATTACACGAGATGCATTAATTTTTTGCTAACCATTTCACAACATGAAGTCTTTTTGATCTTCTCCGAAAACCTTTCCGAGTTCGGCATCACACCGGGACAATACGGCGTCCTGGCCTGTCTCTGGAAAGATGAAACGCTGACGCCGAAGGAAATTGCCAACATCCTGCGCGTCGAAAACTCCACCATTTCCGGCGTCCTCGACCGGATGCAGAAGCGAGGCCTCATCGACCGCATCCTCGACCCCAATAACCGCCGCAGCATCCGCGTCAAACCGACGGCTGCCGGCATGGCCATCAAAGAACCGGTCCAGAAGCGTATCGAAGAACTGAACGACATGGTCTTTAAAGATTTTAAGCCAGAAGAGCGGGAGGAACTACTGAACCTGCTCACACGCATCGGAAAAGTCTGTGCCGCTGATTTGAAAGAAGGGAAATGAAAAAGGCGCTGTCCTCGAAGACAGCGCCTTTTTGAGTGGTTAGTGGCTAGTGGTTAGCATTTGTAGGGGCCGTCCCAAAGGGCGGCCCGCTAATAACCAATCATACAATACCAGTTAACATGTAGAAGAATACGCCGAAGAAGGCGACGACTACTTTCAAGAGGGTAATGGCGAACATATCCTTATAAGCTTCGCGATGAGTCAGACCGCAGATAGCCAAGGTCGTGATGACAGCGCCGTTATGGGGCAGGCTGTCCATACCGCCGGAAGCCATGGCTGCAATACGGTGGACGACTTCAGCCGGAATACCGACAGCAGCTGTTTCTGCCAGGAAGTGCTGACCAAAGATATCGAGGGCGATACTCAAACCACCGGAAGCAGAACCGGTGATACCAGCCAGGATGTTGACCATCAAGGCGACGTTGAACAACGGCATGCCCTGGCCGATACCGAGGAGGGCATCAGCGACTTCCAGGAAGCCCGGCAAGGACGAAATTACGTTGCCGTAACCAACTTCCGATGCCGTGTTCATGATTGCCAGCAGGGAACCTAAGGCGCCGGCATTGAGAGCAGCTTTGACGCTGGTGTTCTTGGACATGAATTTGCGGCCCGTTGCAGCGGCGATGATGATAGCAGCCAAGAGACCGAGGACCAGGGCCCAGATAGCGACGACATTGTGGACGCCTTTAGCCAACAGGGGCACGTTCATGGCGCGGAACGGTTCTAATAAGGATTCATCCCACTGGAAAATCATGGAGAAGTAGAAGTTCAGGACCAGGACGACGATGAGCGGAATGATGGACAACTGCCAGGGCGGAAGAGAAGCTTCCGGATCGATGACCGTTTCATTGAGGGTATGGTTGCCATAGCCTTCGCCGGAACGGGCCATCTGTTTGCGGCGAAATTCGAGGTAAATGAAGCAGAGGACGATCAATAAAGTACCGCAAATCAAACCTAAGATCGGAGCGGCAAAAGTCGTCGTTCCCAAATAAATCGTCGGGATGATGTTCTGGATCTGCGGCGAACCAGGATAGCAGTCCATGGTAGCCGTGAAGACGCCGGCAACGAAGCAGGCCGGAATCAAACGTTTCGGAATATCAGCTTCGCGGAACAGAGCGGCAGCGAAGGGATAAACAGCAAAAGCACAGACGAACATGGAAATACCGCCATAGCAGAGGATCATGCAGGCGAAGACGACGGCGAAGACAGCCTTATCTTTCCCGATGAGCTTGATCGTTTCCATAGCGATACTGCGGGCCATGCCCGTTTCTTCCATGACCTTGCCGAAAACGGCACCGAGGAGGAAGACCGGGAAGAAGGATTTGATGTAGGTAACGGCTTTAGCCATGAACAATTCCGTATACCCCGGTAAAATCGGCAGCCCCGAAAAGCTGGCTGCAAAGAGGGCGAAAATCGGCGCAAACAAAATAACCGAGAATCCGCGATAAGCAAATGTGACAAGTAAAAATAAACTTAGGACGATAGCAACAATTTCCATCTACTTGTTCTCCTTTTCTTTTAGTTTCCGAATGACTCATTTCGTACCCTTATCATACGTTAGAGCCATAGGGAATAAAAGATAACGCCCTAAGACAACCTTTGCGCTTTTTGCCCGTTTTGGAAATTCCATGAATGCAAAAGGACTTGCCGCCATGCGACAAGTCCTTTTAAGTGGTTAGTGGCTATGGGTATTATTTCAATTTAGCAGCGACGTCTTTGGTGATGTCCTGGGCCTGGCCGATGACGACGGAGCCCGAGAGGACGACGTAGTCCAGGCCTTTTTCTTTCTGGACGGCCTGGGTCTTAGCGAGGATATCCTTTTCCAAGGGCGAGAACAGGGCGATGCGCTGCTGGTTCAGTTTGGTGTTATATTTCTGTACCAGTGCCTGCTGAGCGGCCTTGTCGTTGGTCTTTTTTAATTCTTTCTGGAAATCCTGCTGAGCCGATTTGACGTCGGACTGCCAGGAAGCCATGGTCTTGGCGTACTGCGGATGCTGCTGCAAGAGAGCGCCGGCATTGATCGTGCCCAAGCCCGATGCGAAGGATGCGCCGGCAGCGCTGAGGGTCAGCATGGCTGCGGCTACAGTGGTCATCATCATTTTACGTAATTTCATAGTGGTTTCCTCCTATTTATTCTTCTACGCCTGTCAGTTCCAGACATTCCTTGCGGACGCCGTCTTCACAGGAGCGCATAGCTAAAATCGTCTTTTCAAAGAGGTCGTTCAGGTCCCAGCCAAGGGTTTCTGCCCCCTGTTTGATGACATCCCGGGAACAGCCAGCGGCGAAGCGCTTATCTTTGAATTTCTTCTTCAGGCTCTTGACTTCCATGTCTTTCGTGCTCTTGGACGGACGCATTTTGGCGGCAGCCCAGATGAGGCCCGTCAATTCGTCGGCCGCGAAGAGGACTTTTTCCATCAAGTGTTCCGGTGCGACGTCGACACAGATGCCATAGCCATGGCAGACGACAGCGTGGATGAAAGCGTCGTCGGCATCGATTTCTTTCAACAGTTCCGGCGCCTTTTTACAGTGCTGGTCCGGATATTTTTCAAAATCCACATCGTGGAGCAGGCCGACGAGTCCCCAGAAATCGACGTCGTCGCCATAGCCCAGTTCCTGGGCATACCAGCGCATGACGCCTTCGACGGTCAGAGCATGCATGATGTGAAACGGTTCCTGATTATATTTTTGCAATAAAGCCAATGCTTGTGCGCGTTCCATGTCTTTATCTCCCCCTAGCAAATTGTGATTTACCCCATTATAGCATAAAAAATAGACGAGTCTAGGCGGTTCATGCGGAAATCTTCGACAATCTGGATGAAGGGCCGGTAATGGATGGGATTGACCGTAAAGCCGAAGAGATGGGATGGGCATGTACAGTCCGTGCAGCCAAAGCCGTCGATGGACCAGTCGGAAACGGCGCCGACGGCCCGTGCCAGGTCGTGTTCCAGGTCATCGGCCGTCCGGATGGGCAGAGCGGCGACGACGTCCGCTTCCTGCCGCAGGTAATCGATATGCCAGTGCATCTTCTTGCGCTTGCGGCTGTGCCGGGCCAGGCGGGCAGCCAGGTTCTTCCGGGCCGACCCGGTATAGACATAGTAGCCGGCCGGGAAATGGAAGCTCCCTTTGGAACCGATGACGATATCCTTCGTTTCTGGCAGGTGCAGGATGAATGTATAATCACCGCCGTCGTGATTCTCCCATTCCAGGATAGCCTGGGGATACGCTAACACACCGGCTACGCCGGGCCTGGAAAAGGAGCCGTCCCAGTGCAGGGCCAGGGCTTTCCAGTCCAGGTGCGGTGCCGCTTCATAAAAGGCTTGGGCAAAGGCCGGATCCGTATGATAATCCGGCAGGAACCAGCGGGCCCGGTCCCAATGGACCAGGAACAAGACGCCCGTATGGATGCCCTGACGACTCATGGCGGCTAGTTCCAGGATATGCTTTCGGCCCCGTTCGGTGACGGCATCGGGGAACATGGCGCCGTTTCGGCTGAAAAGGGTACACGACTTGACTTCGACGAAAAAGCGTTCTTCTCCCCGTCCCAGGAGGAGGTCGAAGCGGCTGTCGCCGACGGTGACTTCCCGGCGGATGAGGTCCCAGTCTTCCCAGCCGGGGATGCGGTGTTCCTGGACCAGCCAGGCCGCCGTATCATTATTGTACTGCGTATCGAGCAGAATCGGGATGCCGTCGCGCTCGATGCCGACGACGTCGTAAGCCGTCCGCCGCTTGGGATTGGCTGCCGGCCGGACATAGACCGTGACGCCGGGAAAGAGCAATTCCCACATTCGCCCTGGATTGGGCATATGACAAGTTGCGATGTCGCCATCGAGAGAAACATGGGCGATAAAACGATTCGGCCTGTCGACAAAGGCGCCGCGTTGTATATCATGCATTTCCAATAGTGAAAACCTCCCCTTGGTAAAATGAAAAAGGGCTGTCGCATAAGCGAGCAGCCCTTTTTCGTGGTTCGTTTGGCGTGGTTCGTTTGCCGAAGTTTCACGTAAATACATGATGAGGATATCTCCAGGATTCACGCGGGCGCCCAGCGTGGCGCCCCTACAACGGCAAACGAGCCACGACCCACGACAAACGATGGGAAAAAATAGCTCATGGCCAACGTCAGAAACCGTTTTCTGCCAAAGCGCTAGTCTTCCAGCCAGTCGCCGGTGAAGGTGACGGCGGCCGGGCCGGTCATGTAGACGTTGCCGTCTTGTTCGTTGTATTCGATGTGCAGCGTGCCCAAGTAGAGCTGGACGTCGACGCTGCGGCCGGTGAAGCCGTTCAGGAAAGAGCCAACGGCGCAGGCGCAGGAGCCGGTTCCGCAGGCCAGGGTGGCCCCGGCACCGCGTTCCCACGTATGGACTTTGATGGTGTGATCGTCGATGACCTGGACGAAGTTCATATTGGTCTTGCGCGGGAAGGCTTTATACGTTTCAAATTTCGGGCCCAATTCATGGAGATCGACGGCATCGACATCCTTGACGTAAGTCATGGTGTGGGGGACGCCCATGAGCAGGCTGGTGATCTTATAGGTCTTGCCGTCGATGTCGATGGGTTCATCGATGACCGGACCCGACGGGCCTTCCATGGGAATCTGGGCGCGGTCGGTAAAGGGTTTGCCCATGTTGATCGTGACCAGGCTGACTTTGCCGTCGTCGCCGACAGTGACTTTCGGTTTCATGATGCCCGCCAGGGTTTCGACAGCAAATTCTTTCTTGTCGATGATGCCGTTGTCGTAGACGTATTTGGCAAAGCAGCGGATGCCGTTGCCGCACATTTCTGCTTCACTGCCGTCGGCATTGATGATGCGCATGCGGACGTCGGCTTTATCGCTCGGCACGATGACGATGATGCCGTCGGCACCGATGCCCGTATGAGGGGCGCACATCTTGATGGCCAGCTGGGAAAAATCCTTGTCAGCGCCGTTCTTATCTTCCAAAAAGACGAAGTCATTGCCTAAACCGTGCATTTTTACGAATTTCATAGTTGAGTCCTCCATAAAAAATATCTATTTCTGATTTCATTGCTTACTTGAATCCTTACAGTTGTTATTATACAATAGCGGAAAGTGGCAAATATATGAAAATAATGCTGTTTATATTGCAAATCCTGTTATACGCATATCAGGCGAGGTGACACGGCCATGGCTCAGAAAACCGGTTATTTAGCAGAAAAACTGAAACTCTTCCATCTCTCGGACAAGCGGCAGTGGACCTGCCCCTATCATTATCACGACTTCGACAAGATTACCCTTTTCTTCCGGGGCCATGTGTCGTATGACGTGGAAGGGACGGCTTACGACCTGCAGCCCTTCGACATCGTCGTCATCCCGGCCGGCAGGATCCACCGCCCTATCATCTATGGCGATGCCGTCTACGAACGCATCATAGCCTATATTTCTCCATCTTATTTACAGGGCTATGAACGCCGCGGCTGTCCGGCCGGGCAGATATTCACGCGGGAAAACGCCCCCATCCTGCGCCAGCCCCAGGAAGCGGACAATTTATACAATGTATCGTGCCGCCTGCGCCGGGCCTGGGCCGACATGGGCCCGGAAAGCCCGCTCCTGCAGGAAACGCTGTTTACGGAGTTCATGATCCACCTGACGCGGGCCCTGCAGAAAGACAAGCTCCGCGTCGTCCAAAAAGGCCATCAGAATGAGAAGATACGCCGCATCCTGGCCTATATCGAAGCCAACCTGAGTGGTGACTTGTCCATTTCCAGCCTGGCCGCGGCCTTTTTCATGAGCCCTGATTACCTCATGCACCTCTTCAAGGCCGAAACAGGCATGACTGCTGCCAGCTATATCACTACGAAACGGCTGCAAAAAGCCCGCCACCTCATGCAGGAGGGACGGGCTTTGACGGAAATCTGCTATGACTGCGGATTCACCAATTATTCGACGTTCTACCGGGCCTGGAAAAATCATTACCACACGTCACCTAAAGAGGGGATCCGTGCTTTTCCCGACAGTTTCGATGAATGAATCAGCGGTTCTTATTGTAATTGATAAGGCAGCCGGCTTTGACGATTTTCTTTTCATCGTCCGTCATGGGAGCGATGTACAGCGACAATTCGCGCAAGTCCTTGCCGACGACATAGGCCTTGATGGCTTTCATGTCGCCGTCAAGGGATTTCTTGATGTCCGGTACATAGATGTAATCGCCGATTTCAAAGTCCGGTTCGCCTTCCATCTGGAAGGGCAGCATGCCCCAGTTGATGACGTTGGAATGATAGCGCTTGGTCGCATATTCCTGGCAGATGTTGGCCAGGCCGCCGAGGACGCGCTGGCAGCTGGCAGCCTGTTCGCGGGCCGAACCGTCGCCGGGCTTGATGCAGTAGATCATGCTGCCGATTTCTACGTCTTTCATGGAAACGTCGCCGAAATGAGCGCGCAAGACGGCAAAGACGTCTTTCAAGGCCGGATCGACACCGGCCGGGCAGTCGCCGGCCAGGCGGGCCCGTTCAACTTTGTCGACGGCTTTGGCGCGGCCGACGTATTCCGGATCGCGGCGGGACAAGGTAAATTCCGCCAGGCCCAGGGGATTGGACCGGTACGACGACGTTTCGCCAGACGGGATGAGTTCGTCTGTCGTCGTGACCGGGTCGAGGATTTTCGAGCAGACCTTGAGCAGGACCGAATCGGCCAGGGGTTCCATGTCCGGCCAATCCTTGATGTTCGGGCCATAGACCAGGGAAGCGCCTTCATCGGCCTGGCCGAAGCCCTGGTAGACGCGGGTAGCATAGGGCTGGTCATCGTAATCGTAAGGTGTTTCGACGTAGTCGTCCATATAACCTTCGGCCGACGTCAGGACGCCGCCATTGGCTGCTGTCGCGGCGATGGAACGGGCATCCATGAGGGCGACGGAAGCGAACTGGCCGTTGCCCGGCTTGGAACCTTCGCGGTTCGGGAAGTTACGCGTCGTATGGCGGATGCTGAAGGCATTATTGGCCGGCGTATCGCCTGCGCCGAAGCAGGGGCCGCAGAAAGCCGTCTTGAAGATGGCACCGGCTTCCAGGAGAGAGGCGACAGCACCTTTGCGGACCAGGTCGAGGTAGACCGGCTGCGACGACGGATAGACGTCGAGGGTGAAATTGCCATTACCGCAGGAAGCCTGTTTCAGGATATGGGCGGCGGCCATGACATTGCTGTAGTTGCCACCGGCACAGCCGGCGATGACGCCCTGCTGGACCTGGAGTTTCCCGTTCTGGATCTTATCGGTCAGGCTGTATTTCAAATCTTTATTGCTCATGCGGCCGTTGATGGCTTCTTCTGTTTCGTGGAGGATATCTTCCAGATTGGCATTGAGCTCATCGATGGTAAAGGCATTGCTGGGATGCATGGGCATGGCGATCATCGGCTTGATCGTGCTCAGGTCGATGTAAATCATGCCGTCATAGTAGGCGACGTCAGCGGGATTCAATTCCTTATAGGCATCGCCGCGGCCGTGCTGGGTCAGATAGGCCTTCGTGTCTTCATCGGTCCGCCATACCGACGACAGGCAGGTCGTTTCCGTCGTCATGACGTCGACGCTGTTGCGGTAATCCGTCGTCATGGAAGCGACGCCAGGACCGACGAATTCCATGACCTTGTTCTTGACATAGCCGTTCTTGAAGACGGCACCGACGATGGCGATGGCAATGTCGTGAGGGCCGACGGCCGGGCTCGGTTTCCCCGTCAAGTAGACGCCGACGACGCCAGGATAGGCGATATCATAGGTATCGCACAGGAGCTGCTTGACCAGCTCGCCGCCGCCTTCGCCGACGGCCATGGTCCCTAAGGCGCCATAGCGCGTATGGCTGTCGGAACCGATGATCATGCGGCCGCAACCGGCCATCTTTTCACGCATGTACTGATGGATGACGGCAACATGGGGCGGAACGAAGATGCCACCATATTTCTTGGCTGCCGACAAGCCGAAGACGTGGTCGTCTTCATTGATCGTGCCGCCGACGGCGCAGAGCGAATTGTGACAGTTTGTCAGCACATACGGGAGCGGGAATTTTTCCATTCCCGAGGCTTTTGCCGTCTGGATGATGCCGACAAAGGTAATGTCATGGGAAGCCATGGCATCGAACTTGATTTTCAAGTGTTCCATGGACCCTGATGTATTGTGATTTTTCAAGATAGAATAGGCGATGGTCCCCTTCCGCCCTTCTTCTTTCGAAATAGTCTTGCCTGTGAGCTGTCTGAGTTTGGCCACATCCTGTTCCGGTACGACATCTGTCCCGTGAACCAGGTACGCGCCTCCATCATATAACTGAATCATTCCAAGCCCTCCTTTGTCACCGCCTGGGCGATGGCTTTTCTCATCGTGAAAACAATGCAATCCATTTTCACAATATAAAAATTTAAGCATTTCAGTAAATATTATATCATAATTAAAACGGCCATGGCTACCCTTAAAACGTTTTATACTTTACGCGATTTTCATTTTACTTTCTCCATAATTATGCTATAATAACTTATACTTTGTAGGAATATGTTAAAAATTATTCCCAAAATAAAATTTATGAATATTCGTAGATAACCGATATTTTATAAGTTATTCTTCCATATTCATACTTGCAGGAAAGAGAGGAATCATCTTGGACAAAAATATTTATTTAGCCCAGTTTTATGGCAAGTCACAGAACTACACACAGATTCCCCGCGAATGGTTCACCAAGTACGGCGTAAAGCGCGGCCTGCGCAATGAAGATCATACTGGCGTCCTCGTCGGCCTGACCCGCATTGCCGATGTCGTCGGCTACCAGCGCGACGAAAAAGGCCAAAAAGTCGATTGCGACGGCGTCTTGTACTATCGCGGCATCGACATTCGCGAGCTGGCTAAAGTGGAAAATTATAGAGGCTATTTATACGAAGAAGCCAGCTTTCTCCTCCTCTTCGGTTATTTGCCGACTGAAGATGAACTGAATGCCTTCTGCAAGGTTTTACAAAACGGCTACGACCTGCCGGACGACTTCCTGGAAATGAACCTCCTGCGCCTGCCCGGCAAGAACTTAATGAATAAACTGCAGCACGCCCTGCTGACCCTCTATAACTACGACCCCGACCCGGATAACACCGACGTCTACCAGACCCTCCGAAAGGGCTTGAACATCATGAGCAAGCTGCCGTCCATCGCGGTCTATGCTTATATGTCCAAAGTCCATTATTACAACCGCAAGAGCCTGGTCATCCACTATCCCCGCAAAGACTATTCGACGGCTGAAAACATCTTGTCCATGCTGCGGCCGGACAGCAAGTTCACGCCGAAAGAAGCGCAGCTCCTGGATCTCCTCTTATTCCTCCACGCCGACCATGGCGGCGGCACGAACTCGACGTTCACCAATATCGTCGTCTCGTCGACGGATACGGACCTCTACTCCAGCATGGCCAGCTCCGTCGGCGCCCTCAAGGGACCGCGCCACGGCGGCGCCAACATCCGCGTCTCCCTGATGATGGAACAAGTCATCGACGCCATCGGCATTAAGGCCACAGATGAACAAATCGTCGACGTCATCCACCAGATACTCAATAAGAAATTCAAAGGCTGTCACGATGGCCTGGTCTACGGCTTCGGCCACGCCGTCTACACCTTGTCGGACCCGCGCGCCGAAATCATGCGCCACTACTGCGGCATCCTGGCCAAGGAAAAAGGCATGACCGATATCTTCCGCTTCTACAACCGCTTCGAAAAGCTGGCCATGAAGACCTTGAAAGAAGAAAAAGGCGTCAACATGTGCAGCAACGTCGATTATTACAGCGGCTTCGCCTACAATATGCTGGGCATCCCGCGCGACCTCTACACGCCGCTCTTCGTCATCAGCCGTATGGTCGGCTGGCTGGCCCACAACATCGAACACAAGCTGTATGATAACCGTATCGTCCGTCCGGCAGCGAAATACGTCGGCGACCTGATGGATTATATTCCCAGAAAGGACAGATAAATCATGAAGACAATTACCGTATTCAAAGGCGACGGCATCGGCCCGGAAATCACCGACGCTGTCCTGCAGATCCTCGACGCCGCCAAAGCGCCCCTTTCGTATGAATGTTTCAACGTCGGCGCTGCCGAATATGAACGCCACGGCGCCCTCATCCCGGACGACGCCTTTGCTTCGTTTGAAAAGACCCGTCTCCTGCTGAAATCGCCGATCACCACGCCTATCGGCAAGGGGTTCCGCTCGCTCAACGTCACGCTGCGCAACAAATACGACCTCTATGCCAATATCCGTCCGGCCAAATCGAACACAGCCGTCAAGACGCCCTTCCCCAACGTCGACATCGTCACTTTCCGGGAAAACACGGAAGACCTGTACATCGGCGTCGAATACAAGATGAATGAAGACACGGTCCACGCCATCAAGCTCATCACCCGCAAGGCCAGTGAACGCATCATTAAGGCCGCTTTCGACTACGCCGTAGCCCATGGACGCAAAAAGGTTACCTGCGTCCATAAGGCCAATATCCTCAAGATGAGCGACGGCTTGTTCCTCGACATCTTCCACACCATCGCCAAGGATTATCCGCAAATCGAAAGCGACGACAAAATCGTCGACAACACGTGCATGCAGATGGTCATGCGGCCGGAACAGTTCGATATCATTGTCACGCCCAACCTATACGGCGACATCCTGTCCGACCTGACCAGCGGTCTCATCGGCGGCCTGGGCCTGCTCCCGTCCATGAACGTCGGCGACGACTATGCCATGTTCGAAGCCGTCCACGGCAGTGCCCCGGATATCGCCGGTAAACACATCGCCAACCCGACGGCTCTCTTGTGGTCGGCCTGCATGCTCCTGGAATATATCGGCGAAACGGCTATTGCCGCCAAGATCCGCAAAGCCGTCGACGAAGTCCTGGCCGAAAAACAGCATCTGACACCGGATTTGGGCGGCAGCGCCACGACGGAAGAATACCGCGACGCCGTCATTGCCAAACTGTAAGCTCAAAGGAGGTATTCCATGAAGATTACCGTCTTAGGCTGCGGCCGCTGGGGCAGTTTCCACGCCTGGTACGCCGACCACATCGGCCATGACGTCACCTTGTGGGGCCGTCCCGGTTCGCAGCACTTGCAGGAACTTTTAGAGACCCGGAAGAACGAATACCTGAGCCTTCCCGCTTCCATCTCGTTGACATCGGACCTGAAGGCCGCCCTGGACGCTGCCGATATCTGCATCATCTCCATCAGCGCCCAGCAGCTGCGCTCCTTTGCCCGTCAGCTGAAAGCAGCCGGCTTTGCCCCATCCCTGCCCTTTGTCCTGGCCATGAAGGGCCTGGAGGAAGGGAGCGGCAAACGATTGACGACGGTCATGGCCGAAGAACTGGAACCGGCCGTACGCACGGCCGTCTGGGTCGGTCCGGGCCACGTCCAGGATTTCATCAGCGGCATGCCCAACTGCATGGTCATCGCCTCGGCTGATGAAGGCCTGACCCATTTCTTAGTCGATACCTTCACCAGTCCCCTCATCCGCTTCTACTATGGTCAGGACCTGTTAGGCATCGAAATCGGCGCTGCCGCCAAGAACGTCATGGGCATCGCCGCCGGTATGCTCGACGGCGCCCATCTGACCAGCCTGAAAGGGGCCCTCATGGCCCGCGGCGCTCACGAGCTCTCGGTCCTAGTCGCCGCCATGGGCGGCCAGGCCATGACCGTCTACGGTCTGAGCCACCTCGGCGACTACGAAGCGACCCTCTTTTCCCTGCACAGCAATAACCGCCGCTTCGGCCAGGACTTCATCGAAGGCAGGCCCTTCAAAAAACTGGCCGAAGGCGTCAGCACGACCGAAGCCCTCCTCGACTTATCCCAAAAATACGGCGTAGAACTGCCCATTACGGCAGCCGTCCATGCCATCATCAAAGAAAAAAAGGACCCCCACGAGGTCCTGAAAAATCTATTTCTCCGCTCCACGAAGAGCGAGTAAAAAAGACCTGTCGCATTGCGACAGGTCCTTTTTTAGTGGTTAGCAGCTAGTGGCTAGGGGTTAGCGGATGGTTTTAAATTTAAAGCCATCTTCTACAAACACTGTACTACAAACTATTTTCCTTGTTCAATCTGTTTGATTTCTTCCTGTGAAGCTGCTGTCAGGTCACCTCGTTCGAACTGCTTGTTATGGGGCATGTCGAGGATGAAGCGGTCGGCTTTGTTGAAGATGACCCGGCCTTCTTCCAGATCCAGGTCAAAGACGTGGCCGCCTTTTTTCCGGTCTGCTGAAATGAAGTGGGAATGCCAACCCGACGTATTGACACCGCTCAAGTAGTCGGGAATGTAAATCCCGATGAGGCTGCCGTCTATATTTTCAAAGGTAAAGCGGCGTTCATCCGTTTCCAGGACTTTGGCAAAGGGCTTATAAGGCTCCTGCTGCTCCAGCTCGGTCCGGGCCGACACACGGCGGAAATGACCGTCGATGCGGACGATGTAGACGTCGTTGATGCCCAGCCGGCGGACATGTTCCGTCATGATTTCTTTCAAGGCTTCAATCGAAGGCTGATGTTTCAGCAAGACTGGTTCCTGCTGCCGCAGCCACGTTACCGTCGCGAAGGGCGTTGTATCGGTCTGAGCCGCTTCTACTGCCGATCCGTCGCCTAAGACGCGGTAGGCGTGGCCGTCGATGACGATGAGTTCACCGGCTACGGCATGAAACGTGCCCAGCCCCGTATCTCCATGGAGCAGCAGTGTTTCCATATCCGTGCTGCCGTAATAATTGCCGCGGGCCAGGGCCTGCAGCGTAGACACCTGGTAAATGGCCTGGCGTTCTTCCCTTTCCATATAACCTTCCTTTCTTAAAGGCTGACTATTTTTCATTGCCCTTCTCCGCTTTTTCATCGCTATCCGGGCTTTCCTTGCGGGTCACTAAAATCTTATCGACCCGCAGGTTATCCATATCCATGACTTCAAAAGTGAAATTTTCCCATTCATACGTATCGGTTTCCCGCGGGATGCGGCCTACGCCATACGTCATGAGGCCGCCGAGGGTCTTATAGAGGTCCTCGTCTTCTTCGGGCAGGTCCTCTTCGATGTCGAAGAAGTCCTTGAACTCTTCGATGGTCAGCAGGCCTTCCATGAGCCATTCATTGGGACCGCGCTGGATGATGCGGTTCGCTTCTTCTTTCTTTTCTTCTTCACCGGCCGGCATGATGCCTACTAATTCTTCCAGGATATCGTGCAGCGTCAGGATGCCGCTGAAATTGCCGTATTCATCGAGAACGGCGACTTCATGGACACTGTGTTCGCGAAAGACGTGGACGACCTTCATGATGTCCATGGATTCGGGAATATAAATCGGCTTGTGGACGCTCTCTTCAACGATAGCTGTCAAAGAAACGTCCTTTTCCTTGCGGACAGCTGCATAGTATTTCTGAAAGATTTCGCTGACGGAAATCATGCCGATGAAATCATCCAGGGAACCCCGGCCTACGGGCAGGGTATTGTGATTGAAGGCCACCAGTTCCTGCATCATCGTCTCTTCCGGGTCCTCGACGTCAATCCAATCGACCTGGGTCCGGTTGGTCATGATATCGCCGACGTCCATATCGGCCAGGCGGAAGACGCGGTCTACCAGTTCCGGCTCTTCTTTTTCAAAAGCCCCCAGTTCGACGCCCTGTTCCAGGAGCAGCTTGATTTCATCTTCTGTGACGGGCAGGACTTCCGGCTTGTTGACGCCCATGATTTTCGTGACCACTGCCGTCGACCAGGACAGGATCCAGACGACCGGTGTACAGAGGACGGAAAAATAGAGCATCGGCCGGGCCAGGAGACAGGCGATTTTTTCCGGTTTGTCGATGGCAATGCGCTTGGGTACGATTTCACCGAGGATGATCGTCAAATAGGTGATGAAGGCGACGATGCCCGTCAGGCTGATCGTATAGGCATAATTTTCCAGGCCGGGGATCTTGGCGACGTATTTCGACAAAGGCCCGGCCATTTCCGTGCCCCCGTAGACACCGGTGAGCAGGCTGACCAGGGTAATGCCGAACTGGACCATGGAAAACATCTTATTCGGATTTTCACGCAGTTTCAGGACGATGGCCGCCGATTTGCTGCCTTCATCGGCCAGGGCTTCCAGCCGCGACTGATGGCAGCTGACGATGGCCATTTCCAACAGCGAAAAGATGCCATTGCCAAAAATCAGCAAAATGATGACGAGAAATTGTTTCCCTAGGGAAAACTCCACAATAGATACACCCTCCTTTTACCTCGCTACCACCAAGGACCGACGCCGATGCCGATGCCACCGTGGTGGTGCCAGCCGCCGCCCCAGCCAATGCCGATGCCGACGCCCACACCGGGTCCGCTGTGGGACGATTCACTCCCATGACGGTCGGCTTCGTCGACGATGGTAAGGGTCTTGGTCACAGTCCGTACAGTATCACCGATCTTCACGTCGATGACCAGGTCGGTCTTGCCGGCCTGTAGCGGATGGATATTCATTTTTTCCGTAATATCGGCGATTTTGGTATTCAAACTCGTCGCTTTGACGTCATAAGGAATCATGCCCGGTACGTGGACGCGGATGATGCCGTAGCTGCCCAGGGGAATCTTTTTCGGATAGACGACGACTTCGACTTTGTCCATGAGTTTTTCCGTATTGCCGTAGATAAGGGCCGCATCATCGCCGGCCTGCAGTTTCCAGGCACAGCTTTCATCCTTGGCGACGAAATAGTTTCCCATGAGGACGTGAGATGCCGTATCATAGGCCTTTACATGATAGAAGTAATCGCCGACGAGGTTCTTATCGACGCGGAAATAGTAGCTGCCAACGAGTCCCGTCGTCTGGGACGGCAAATTCTGCAGCAGTCCCGTGACCTTATCGTAGGTACTCCCTTTCAGGATGTAAAAGTCATTGAGGTTCTTGACATTGACCGTCGGGTCTGTCAGGACGATGGCTGCCGTTTTTTCAGTACTGCCAGCTGCCGGCGCCTCTGCAGCCAGGGCGGTCATGGCCGTGACGGTGAAACAAAGACTGGTCAAGAGTATTTGCCATTTTTTCATCGAAATCCCCTCCCATACACAGGGTAAAGCAGATCATTTTTTCAAGATAGAAATATTTTCGAGCCGTTCCATAGCCTTTTCCAGGGTTTCGTCGCGGACGGCGAACTGCAGCCGCGCCAGGTGATGGACCGGTTCGATGAAGAACGTCGACGCCGGCACCAGGGAGACGCCGACTTTTTCCGCCAAATCCCGGCAGAACGCCTCATCGTCGTCATAGCCATAGCCGCCGATATCGACGAGCATGTAGAAAGCCCCTTGCGGTACATTATGGCCGATGCCGATATCATCGAGGCGCTTCATGACGAAATCCCGCTTGCGCGTGTACATGGCCCGCAGACCCTGGTAATAGTCCGGCCCGAAATGAAGGCCCGTGATGGCCGCTTCCTGCAGCGGACTGGGCGCGCTGATGGTCAGGTAGACGTGGAGCTTCTTGATGGCTTCCGTGATTTCCGGCGGAGCAAAGATATAGCCCAGGCGCCAGCCCGTGATGGAATACGTCTTGGACAAGGAACCGCAGCAGAGGGTCCGTCCGTACATGCCGGGCAGGGTCGAAAAATACGTATATTCCGTCGGTTCATAGAGGATGTGTTCATAGACTTCGTCGATGACGACGAAAGTATCGTATTTTTCAGCCAGGCCGGAAATGACCAGCAACTCGTCGCGGCTGAAGACCTTGCCGCAGGGATTGGACGGGTTGCACAGGAAAATGACTTTCGGCCTCTGTTTAAAAGCCGCTTCCAGTTCATCGCCATCAAAAGTATAGTCCGGTTCCCGCAGGGAAACGTAAATCGGTTCGGCGCCGCAGAGCAGGGCATCCGTGCTGTACGCTTCGTAAAAGGGCGAAAAGAGGATGACTTTATCGCCAGGGTCGACGAGGGTCATCATGGCTGCCATCAAGGCTTCCGTCCCGCCACAGGTGACGACGACTTCTTTTTCCGGGTCGATAGTCTGTCCCGTGAACTGCCGGCGGCAGTCGGCCATGGCCTGGCGCAGATTGGCTGCGCCAGGGTCCATACTGTACTGATGAGGTCCTTCCTGAGCGACCTGGCTGAGGCGGTCGCACATGGCCTGAGGCGGCGGGAAATCAGGGAACCCTTCAGCCAGGTTGATGGCTCCGGAAGCTTCGGCAATGCGCGACATCCGGGCGATGACCGATTCTGTGAACAATTCGATTTTTCGGGAAAGTTTCGGCATAATGTCTCCTCTTATAAATCCAGGTTGCGGACTTTCTTGGCGTTTTCTTCGATGAACTTGCGGCGTGGTTCGACTTTGTCACCCATGAGGACCGAGAAAATGCGGTCCGCTTCGGCAGCATCTTCCAGTTCGACTTTGAGCATCGTCCGGTTTTCCGGGTCCATCGTCGTTTCCCACAACTGTTCCGGGTTCATTTCGCCCAGGCCTTTGTAGCGCTGGACGACGACGCTGTTGTTATCGCGGCCCAGTTCATCGAGCTTGGCCTGCATCGATTCATCCGTATAGAAATACCAGACCTGTTTGCCCTTACGTACCTGGTAGAGCGGCGGCTGGGCGATATAGACGTGGCCATCCGTGATGAGGGGCTTCATGAAGCGATAGAAGAAGGTCAGGAGCAGCGTCCGGATATGGGCGCCGTCGACGTCGGCATCGGTCATGATGATGATCTTATCATAACGGCGTTTGCTCAAGTCAAATTCCTGGCCGATGCCCGTACCGAAAGCGGTGATCATGGAACGGATTTCATCATTGGCCAGGATCTTGTCGAGGCGGGCTTTTTCGACGTTGATGATCTTGCCGCGCAAGGGCAGGATGGCCTGGAAACGGCGGTCACGGCCCTGCTTGGCACTGCCGCCAGCCGAATCCCCTTCGACCAGGTAGATTTCCGTCTGGTCCGGATTCTTTTCCGAGCAGTCTGCCAATTTACCGGGAAGGCTGCTGATTTCCAGGGCATTCTTGCGGCGCGTCAGTTCCCGGGCACGACGGGCGGCCTGGCGGGCGCGGGACGCGGAAATAGTCTTGGTGATGATAGCCTTGGCTTCGGACGGATGTTCTTCAAAAAATTCCTTCAAGCCATCTGAAATGATATTGTCGACGATGCCCTTGACTTCGCTGTTGCCCAGCTTGGTCTTGGTCTGGCCTTCGAACTGCGGTTCCCGGACCTTTACGCTGATAACGGCCGTCAAGCCTTCGCGGACGTCTTCGCCGGACAAGTTGTCTTCATTTTCCTTAATGATACCCGCACTGCGGCCATAATCGTTGATGGTACGCGTCAGGCCGGACCGGAAGCCGCTCAGGTGCGTGCCCCCTTCTTCGGTGAAGATATCGTTGACGAAGGTCAGGATATTTTCGCTGTAGCCGTCGTTGTACTGCATGGCAATATCGACGATGACCTTATTCTTTTCGCCGTCGACGTTGATGATCGTCGGGTTGACGGCCTGATGGCTCTGGTTGAGAAATTCGACGAACGACGTCAGGCCGCCTTCGTAGCAGTAAACTTCGCTCTTGCCTTCGCCGCGCTTGTCAGTCAGCGTGATGTGCAGGCCCTTATTGAGGAAGGCCAGTTCGCGCAGGCGCGTCTTCAAAGTATTGAAATCATAGACCGTGTCCGGGAAGATTTCGTGATCCGGCTTGAAGGAAACTTTCGTCCCCGTTTCTTCGCCAGCTTCCAGGGGACGGATTTTCCGGAGCGGTTCGTCCGTCACGCCGCGGGTGAAAGAAATGCCCCATAAGTAGCCATCGCGCTTGACCTGGACCTTCGTCCAGACACTGAGAGCGTTGACGACGGAAATACCGACGCCGTGGAGGCCGCCGGAGATAGGATAGCCGTCGCCGCCGAATTTCCCGCCGGCATGGAGGACAGTCAGGACGACTTCGACAGCGGGCTTGCCGATCTTATGCATGGCTACGGGGATACCACGGCCATTATCGACGACAGTAATGCTGTTATCTTCCTGGATCGTCACTTCGATGTGCGTACAATATCCGGCCAGGGCTTCGTCGATACTGTTATCGACGACTTCGTAGACCAGATGATGAAGGCCTCGTGTCGATGTACTGCCGATGTACATCCCAGGCCGTTTGCGGACGGCTTCCAAGCCTTCCAATACTTGAATCTGTTCGGCACCATATCTAGCTTTGTCTTTCGACATAGAGATTCTCAACTCCTGTTTCTTGCAATTTTAGTGATCCATTTAGGCAATCTAACACTTTATTATACCTTAAATTCAAACATTTTTGAATACATACCTTGCCTGGCGCAGGCACTTCTGATAACGCCGGACCATCGTTTCCCCCGTGACCGGCAGGGCAAAGACCTGTTCTCCCGTGATGACCAGACAGCGCCAGTCCCTTTCCGGTATCCCGTCGACAGCCACCAGGGGAAGGCACAGGTGCTTGCGGACGGACCGGCCCGGATGACCGTTCAGGTTGATGATGGCGACGATATCGCCGGCAGGGATGGAAATCTCACGGCTCAGGTGAAGATACATGGTCGTCTTTCCTCCTATATTTGGCAACGAGGTTCTCAATGAATTTCGGCGGAATCTCGCCGGGAACGCGGCGGGTGATGAGCATGGCCAGAGTGAAATCATCGGCCGCCGTATCGTATTCATAATAGACCTTTTCAATATACGTATAAATCAGGTTCCGGCGGACTTCATTATACGCCTGTTCCACATCGCCTGCCGTCACCGGTACCTGGAGATAAGCGGCCAGGGCTTCCCACGACAGCCAGGGCATGTCGTCGAGGTGGGAACGGATCTGCCGTTTCAAGGCCTGCCAGGCCTCACTGCGGCAAAAGAGACATTCCTTTTCGCCAGGCGCCATCCAGCGGCCGCAGCGGGGACAGGCGGCGAAGCCTTCCAGCTCATAGGCCTTCTTCCGCTTGGCCTGGGCAAAGCGGAGCTGAACGACTTTTTCCCGCAGCCCTTCTGGCAGATGAGCCGTTTCCCGGCGGATATGGGCCACCGTTGCGTCATCCAGGCGCACCTGGCTGATAGTCTCTTTAGGAAAGACATCTTCCACCTCGCCTTCCAGGGTCTCATAGACCGTCCGGACCGGCTTCTTTCCTTTTTTGACAAAACGGACATCGGCAATGGCCCGATGCCCGATATAAGAATTAATTTCCTCTATTATTTTATTTTTATACATAAACAAGTAATTCATATAGACCGGGTTCATGACGGCAATGATGACCTGTTTATCCTTAAAATCTAATATATATGAATATTTAGCAATCTGTTCGCCTGCAATCTGCTTCCAGTCCCGTTTGGCCTGGTACAGGTGATAGGGCAAAAGAAGCCGGTTCTGCTCCAATACCTTCGGTATGGCTAAACCGGCTTTTTTTAATTCAAGACTGCGTTCCTCCATGAGACAGCACCTTCCCTTTTTCAATACAAATGGGATGACACCCGGCCATGCCGGCAAAGATGTCCGGCTCCGTCGTCGTAATGAACGTCTGGATACGGTCGCGGACAAAGTCGAGCAAGGCCTGCCGGCGATCCGGGTCCAGTTCGCTCATGACGTCGTCCAGGAGCAATACGGGATATTCGCCCGTCTCGGACTTGACGTATTCCAGCTCTGATAATTTCAAGGCCAGGACGGCCGTCCGCTGCTGTCCCTGGGAACCGTATTTCCGCAGGTCTGCCGGGCCGACGGAAAAGACGAGGTCGTCCCGATGAGGGCCGACGGATGTTGCCTGACGGCGGACGTCTTCTTCCAGATGGCGCTGCAAGAGCGTATAGTACCATTCCGGATCGGTCTGATGGCTCCGGTCGCCGCCGCCGTAGGGCTGAACATATGTTAGGTCCAGCATCTCCTGGCCCCGGCTCAATCGCTTGTGGAGGACGCCGGCCAGAAAGGCCAGCTTGTGCAGGGCCGAAAGCCGCTTGGCTACCAGCGAGGCCGCAAAGCCGGCAATCTGGCGGTCCCATTCCTCGATGGGATGGATGCCTTCATATTTCATTTTCTTCAGCAAGAGATTGCGCTGGGAAATAGCCCGGTTATACTGCAGCAGTTCCTGGTAATAGGACCGGCTGACCTGGGAAATCTCCATGTCCATGAATCGGCGCCGCAGGGACGGGCTGCCCTTGATGAGCTGCAGGTCGTCCGGCGAGAACAGGACTTCGTTGAGCGTCCCGACAAGTTCCTTCTGGGGAACTTTTGTTTCATTGACCCAGAGTTCTTTCTTGGCCGTCTTCGATAAGATGATCTTCAGCTGCTGCCGCGTTTCGCTCCGCCTGAACTGGATGATGACGCTGGCCTGGTCCTGGTTCCAGCTGATGAGGTCGGCGTCGGCTATGCCCCGGTAGGACTTGCCGATGCCTCCCATATATAAGGATTCCAGGAGATTCGTCTTGCCCTGGCCATTCCTCCCGTACAGGAGGATGATGGCTTTGGGAAAAGTGATCACTTCGTCCTCATAATTGCGGAAACGGTGGAGCCGGACCGATTCAATCATCATAATTATTCACCTTTAATCAAATACGTACCGATACCTTTAATTTCGACTTTGTCTCCCGGATAGAGTTTTTTGCGTTTAGCAGTGCATAAATTTCCATTTACAAAAATTTTCTTTTCGTCCAGCAGGAAGCGGATTTCACCGCCGCTCTGTAAAATACTGGCCCATTTCAAGAATTGGTCGAGCTGGATCATCGCGGTCGTAATAGTTACTGTTTCCATCATTTTGTCCTCATAGGCGTTACAACAAATACACAAGACGTATCTTCTTTATCCTGGACCAGCATGGGGCTGTTTTCCTTAGATTTCAAGATGACTTCCGAATCATGGCAATGTTTCAGAATATCGAGGATGAATTTCCCGTTAAAGGAAATGTCCAGGCCCTGGCCTTCCAGATGGCAGGGAACGTAATCTTCGACGGTCCCGTAATCGGGATGCTGGCTCATGAGCTTAATCTGATCGTCGGCGACGATGAAGTTGATGACGTTGTACTGGGCATCTTTGGCTACGATGGAAGCGCGTTCGACGGCGCCCGTAAATTCCGCCCGGTCTACGGTGACGACGCACTTGAAGTCACTCGGGATGACGCGCCGATAATTTGGGAACTCCCCTTCGATGAGCCGCGTCCGGATGTAGACATTGCCGAACTGGACGGCCAGGTAATTCCGGACCGCCGTGATTTCTACCGTTTCCGGGATATCCGTCGGCAGCTGGCGGGAAATTTCTGATAACAGTCGGCTGGGGATAACGGCCTGCAGCGGATTATCCACAGGTTCATCCAAGGTGGCCGTCTTCAAAGCCAGGCGGTGCGTATCCGTAGCGACCATGGTCATCTGGTCGCCCTGGACATCGAGGTAAGTCCCCATGAAAATCGGCCGGGCCACGTCGGTGGCACAGGCATAGGACGTATTATCGATGAGGTCTTTCATGACGACGCTCGTCGTCGTAAAGCTGGCATAGCCGTTTTCGACGATTTCGACTTCGTTGAAATCATCGGGATTCATGGTCAGACATTCAAACTTGAGTTTGCCGCCTTTGATCATAAGCTGCGTATCGGCATCTTCCTTGATGATTTCGATTTCATCGCTGGGCAGGCGCCGGGTCAATTCCATTAAATACGGATTGGCAATAAAAGCTTCCCCGCCTTCTTCAATGATGCCGGGAACTGTAATCTTGATGCCCATGTCGTAGTCATTGGCCTGGAACTCGATGATACCATGCAGGGCTTTGATAAGCAAGCCGTTTTCAGAAGATATGTTGTTGCTTTTGTTCTGAGCGACTTTCTGGACTGCCTGCAGGCCTTTGTTCAGATCTTCTTTTTTCAGTTTTAGTCTCAATGGGTTATCCTCTTTTCTGCGCTGAGTAAATTAATTAAATGTGAATTAAAAAATAGTAGTCTTAGTAATAGAGGCTGTGAATTTGTGGATAAGTGGAAAAAGTCAGCTATTTTAACCTATCCACACCTGTGGACAACGTGTGGATAAAACGTTGATTTTTATCCACATTTCCACTGTGGATTTCTTTTTTCGACTTATCCACAATGTATGTACAATTTTATCCGCCTAGTTATCCACACCGCGGATTTCATTCATCATCTTTTCCAGATGCTCCTTGAAGTGGCTGTCCTTGTCGATTTTTTTCCGGATCTGGGAGCAGGCATGCATGACTGTCGTATGGTCGCGGCCGTTGAAAGCTGTCCCGATATGGGGATAGGTATTCCCCGTCAGTTCACGGCACATGTACATGGCAATCTGCCGCGGCAGAGCAATGTCCTTGGTCTTTTTCTTGCCCATCAGTTCTTTATAATTGATGTTATAGTGCTGGCAGATATAGGTCGTGATTTCATCGATGGTGATGTATTTCTTCTCATCCTGGGCATCCGTAATATAGTGGATGGCATGCTTGACCAGGGGCAAAGTGACGTTGCTCTTGGATTGTGACGCTTCCAGGAGGACACGGATAAAGGCGCCGTGCAGTTTACGGATATTTTCACTGACATTGGCTGCGATATAATTGAGGGCATCCAGGTCGCAGGTGATATTTTCTTTTTCAGCCCAGGCCCGCAAGATGGCCGTGCGCGTTTCCAGATCAGGCGGTTCGATCTGGGTGACCATGCCGTTTTCAAAGCGCGAACGCAGGCGTTCTTCCAATTTCTTGATATCCCGTGGCGGCCGGTCGCTGGTGAAGACCATCTGCTTTTTGTCCTGGTAGAGCTTATTGAAGGTGTGGAAAAATTCTTCTTTCGAGCTTTCTTTATCGCCACGGCCCAGGAACTGGATGTCGTCGACGAAGAGGACGTCGACGTTGCGATAACGGCGGCGGAAGCTTTCCGTGTTCTTGTCCTGGATACACTGGATAAATTCGTTGACGAAGTCTTCGCTGGTGATACAGAGGAGACGCATATTGGGGAAGTTCTTCAGCAGTTCGTGACCGATGGCGTGCATCAGGTGTGTCTTGCCCAGGCCGCTGCCGCCGTAGATGTAGAAAGGATTCCACTTCTGGGCCGGTGCCGCTGCAATGGACTTGGCCACGGCCGTAGCGACGCGGTTGCTGTTGCCGACGATGAAGTTATCAAAGGTATAATCTTTATTTAAATTATTATTATAAGGGGTTTCATCGGGTTTGACGGGAACGGCTTCTTTGACGATGGGCATCGGAGCCGTATTGTCGTCACTGATGGGCAACTCAGGCTGGACCCATTCTGTCTGTCCTGACGGGACGGAGTGCGTATCCGGGACTACAGTTTCCGTCGGTGCAGGGGTGGCAGCCGGCTTGGACGGCAGGGTAATGGTTTCGGCGACGGCTTCGGACTGGCTTTCCCCGGCAGGTTTCTTTTCCTGGCTTGTGATCAGCTGGACCCGCGTCGGGCGGCCGATGGCGTCTTGGGCGACCGTCTCCAGGATGTCCGTATATTTTTTGCTGACGTAATCGCGGAGAAAATTCGTCATCGTGTCCAATATGAGAAGATTCTCTTCTTCAGAATAAGAGTAGGGAATGATGTTGCCTTCAAACCAGTTGGTAAAAATCTCTTTGGGCAAGACTTGTTTCAGGTTAGCCAGCATTTTTTCCCATAAGCTGAGCAGGTCCATAATAATCCTTCCAATCTGTGCGTAAAATTGTGCGTGACATAGAGTGTACCATATAAAGTGTATATGTGTATAGCCTGAATTGTGGATAAAGGGGATAAGGGGGACACAAAAAGGCGGAAAGACGATAATCATCGAATTTCCGAGGGCTTATCCACTTATCCACAAAATGTGGATAGATTGTTGACAACTTATTTATCTATCCACATTTTACAACAAAACCGAAATTATGGGAAGAAAATTTTCTTGGAATACTTATACAGAAGGTATACGCAAAAAGCATAGGGCTCAAAAAATGGGACTTGACAGCCAGAAGCTGGCTTACTATAATTAACCTGTTATGGTGTAAATTCATTTACTGTCAATGACGACAAAGGAGGTGTCTAGCTTGAAACAGACATATCAGCCGAATACATTGTGGAGAAAGAGAACTCATGGCTTCCGCGAAAGAATGAAGACAAAAGGCGGCCGCATGGTTTTGAAAAAACGCCGCATGAAAGGCAGAAAGAAACTCTCTGCTTAATTATTACGAGATAAACAGAAAAGTTCCGGATAGCGGAATTTTTCTGTTTTTCTGGCATTTTTAGGACAATTACGTATGTATGAACTAACAAAAGAGCAACGGCTGTGCAAAAATCATGAGTACCAGCTCGTATACCGTCGCGGCAAGTCGTATGTCAACCGCCGCGTCGTCCTGTACGTCCTGCCGCGCTCACCGAAACAGCCGACCCGGATTGGTTTCGTAACGGGTAAGAAAATCGGCTGCGCCGTCGAACGCAACCGCTGCCGCCGCCTGATGAAAGAAGTCTATCGTCTGCACCAGTTCGACCTGCGCGACGGGTTCGACTTGGTCCTCATCGGCCGCAGCAGTTTAAAATACGCCGGATACAAAGAAGCAGAACAAAGCATCCTGCAATTATTCCGGCATGCCAGGGTATTGAAAAAGAAGTGATGACACATGAAACGGTGTTTCATAGCCCTTATCCGGTTTTACCAGTTGTTCATATCGCCCCTTCACCGGCCGTGCTGCCGGTTTTATCCGACTTGTTCTGCCTATGCTATCGAGGCTTTGCAGAAGTACGGTGCGGTCAAAGGGAGTTATTTGGCACTAAGGCGCATTTTAAAATGCCATCCCTTTCACAAAGGCGGATATGATCCGGTACCGTAGATCCCTATTTTTACAGCTGAACAGGAGTTGAGAGTATTGGGCTTTTTCAGTGGAATAATGGATGTCCTCAGCGGCATTATGACGACATTCATGAATTACTGTTATGCATTTACCCAGAATGTAGGCTATCCGAGCTATGGCGCTGCCATTATCATGCTCACCTTGATTATTAAACTGGTTCTGGCTCCGCTTACGGCCAAACAGATCCGTTCCATGGAAGGCATGCAGACCCTGCAGCCTAAGATCAAAGAATTACAGAAGAAATATAAGGGCAATCAGAAAAAGATGCAGGAAGAAATGACCAAACTGTATCGGGAAATGGGCGTCAACCCCTTGTCGGGCTGTCTGCCGATCCTCATTCAGATGCCATTCCTCATCGCCATTTTCTATGCTCTTCGGGAATATCCCTACGACCCGGCCTTTGAAAGTTTCTTATGGCTTCCCAGCCTGGGCCAGCCGGACCCCACATATATCATGCCGGTGCTGTCGGCTGTTTCGACTTACTTCATCCAGAACCAGATGTCCGGTACGCAGGTAGCGGCTTCGGATGCACAGGCTAAACAGCAGAAAATCATGAAGATCGTCATGCCCTTGTTCATCGGCTGGATCAGCTTGAATTTCCCCAGCGGCCTGGTCATTTACTGGGTTGTTTCTAACGTATTCCAGTGGGCACAGCAGTTCCTCATGACCCACCTCAAGAAAAAAGGAGCACGATCAGAAGCATGAGTACCATCGAAACTACAGGAAAAACGATCGAAGATGCCGTCCGCTCCGGTCTGGTCCGTCTCGGCAGAATGAAGGACGAAGTCGACATCGAAGTCTTGGAAGAACCGAAGAGCGGTTTCTTCGGATTCGGCAGCAAGCCGGCGAAAGTGCGCATTACTGAAAAAGAAGGCGTACCGACGGTCCCGACCATGGAAAGCCAGCCGGCAGCCGTGGAAAAGCCCGTCGCACCGGCAGCGGCTGAACCGGCTGCCAACGCAGCTGAAGAAGCGCTTCCCCAGGTAGAAACAAAACCGGCTGAAGCCGAAACAGGCGATGATTTTACGGCTGAAGAAGCCGCCGCCAAGGCTAAGGCCTTCCTTCAGGAAGTGCTCAAGAACATGGGCATCGACGTCGTCATCGAAAAGATGATCAAGTCCGATAAAGTCCTGCTCCACCTGCACGGCAAGAACCTGGGTATCCTCATCGGCAAGCATGGCCAGACCCTGGATGCCCTCCAGTACCTGACCAATTTGACGACGAATCAGGGCGAAACGACGCGCCATTTCATCATGCTCGATGTCGAAAATTACCGCCATCGCCGGGAAGAAACGCTGAAACAGCTGGCTATCCGTCTGGCGAACCGCGTCAAGAAGAACGGCGACCGCGTCGTCCTGGAACCGATGAACGGTTATGAACGCAAAATCATCCATGTGACCTTGCAGAACGACCCGCAGGTCCGCACGGAAAGTGAAGGCCAGGACCCGTACCGCCACGTCGTCATTTACTATCAAGAATAATTTTTAGTTTGCCCTATGAAGCTTAACAAAGAGGCTGTCGCATTCAGACAGCCTCTTTCGAGTATTTTTCTACAAACTCTGTACTACAAACTATAAAGTAAAAGGAATCTTGCATGATGTCAGGAAACTTCATGCGAGCCCCTTGGCTATGAAAGGAGTATTGCCATATGTACGATACGACCGATACGATTGCGGCCATTGCCACCCCCCTGGGGGAAAGCGGCATCGGCGTCATCCGTATCAGCGGCAGCCATGCCTATGACGTAGGCGATGCCATTTTCCGCAGCCCTTCGGGAAAGCCCCTGGCCCAGCGCCGGGACCGTTCTATCCAGCATGGCCTCATCGTCGCCGATGACGGCCGTCCTGTCGATGAAGTGCTCATGCTCATCATGAAAGGGCCGCACTCCTATACGGCGGAAGACGTACTGGAAATCCAGTGCCACGGCGGCCGCAAGGCCTTGGAAGAAATTCTCGGCCTGGTCCTGGCCCATGGCGCCCGCCTGGCCAATCCCGGAGAATTTACGCAGCGTGCCTTCGTCAATGGCCGCATCGATCTGGCCCAGGCCGAAGCCGTCATGGATGTCATCCAGGCCAAGAGCCGCCAGGGCCTGACCAGTGCCGTCAATCAGCTCGAAGGGCGGCTGTCTAAAGTCATCGGTGCCATGCGCCATGATTTGACGGACTTCATTACCCGCCTGGAAGTCACCATCGATTATCCTGAAGAAGACCTGGAAGATATCACCGTCCCCGATGTAGCCGGATCTATCCGCAAACAGCTGACGGCCCTGGACGATATGCTGGAGGCTTCTCACGACGGCCGCATCATCCGCGACGGCGTCATGGCCGCCATTGCCGGTACGCCGAACGCCGGCAAATCGAGCCTGCTCAACCGCCTGCTCCAGGAAGACCGGGCCATCGTCACCGATGTGCCGGGGACGACGCGGGATGTCCTGGAAGAATGGATTTCCCTCAAAGGCGTCCCGGTCTGTCTCGTCGATACGGCAGGTATCCGGGAAACAGACGATACCGTCGAAAAGATAGGCGTCACCAAGGCCAAGGCCTATATGGACAAAGCCGATATCATCCTGGTCGTCATCGACCGGTCCCGGCCCTTGTCCGATGAAGATAAGGCCATCCTGGAAGACACGAAGGATAAGAATGTCCTGGTCGTCCTCAACAAGACCGATTTAATGCCAGTCGTTACGGAAAAAGATTTGGCAGGCTATGGTCATCCCGTTCTCTCCTTGTCGGCTGGTACGGGTGACGGCCTGGATTCCCTGAAAGATAAATTGTTGTCCCTGGCCCTGTCCCATGCCGATACGGCAGGCAGTGCCCTGCTCACCAATACGCGCCATATCGAACTGGTGCGCCAGAGCCGGCAAGCCCTGCAGCGGGCCCTCGATTCCATCGAAGCCGGTATGCCCGTCGACTGTGCCGTCGTCGACCTGCGCGAAGCCTGGGAGCTTTTGGGCTCGATCACGGGCGATACGGTCCACGACGATATGGTCGAAGAAATATTCAGCCGATTCTGTTTAGGTAAATAAAGGGGTGTAACCATGTTTGTAGTCGATACATACGATGTCATCGTCATCGGTGCCGGCCATGCCGGCTGTGAAGCGGCCCTGGCCAGTGCCCGCCTGGGCGCCAAGACCCTGATGGCGACGCTGAACTTAGATAATATTGCCCTCATGCCCTGCAATCCCGCTGTCGGCGGGCCTGGGAAGAGCCATCTCGTCCGGGAAATCGACGCCCTGGGCGGTGAAATGGGCATCAATACGGATAAGACGTGCCTCCAGATGCGCATGCTCAACACCGGCAAAGGACCGGCCGTCTATTCCCTCCGGGCCCAGTCTGATAAGAAGATGTACCAGATGGCCATGACCAAGACCCTGGAAAACCAGGACCACCTCGACGTCAAGCAGCTCATGATCACAGACCTTCTCGTCGAAGACGGCGCCGTCACCGGTGTCCGGACGGAACTGGATGAAGTCTATAAAGCCAAGTGCGTCATCCTGGCGACGGGGACCTACCTCAAAGGGAAGATCATCATCGGCACCTGTACCTATTCCGGCGGCCCTATCGGCCAGCGCTCGGCTGAAGATTTGTCGGGGTCCCTGGTCAAGGCCGGCCTCAAGCTCATGCGCTTCAAGACCGGTACGCCGGCCCGCGTCGACCGCCGTACCCTGCGGACTGATGAAATGGCCAAGCAGGAAGGCGACAAAGACGGTCATGCCTTTTCCTTCCTGTCGGAACGGAAAGACCGCAACAAAGAATGTTGCTGGCTGACCTTTACCAACGAAGAAACACATAAGATCATCCGCGACAACCTCGACCGGGCTCCCATGTGCAATGGCATCATCACCGGCATCGGGCCGCGCTACTGCCCGTCCATCGAATCGAAGATCGTCCGCTTCGCTGATAAGAAGCGGCATCAGCTCTTCATCGAACCGGAAGGGGAATCGACGGAAGAAATGTACGTCCAGGGCATGAGCACCAGTATGCCTGCTGACGTCCAGTACGCCTTCCTGCGGACCATTCCGGGCCTGGAAGATGTCAAGATCATGCGTCCTGGTTACGCCATCGAATACGACTGCCTGGACCCGACACAGCTCACACCATGGCTGGAAACGAAGAAGATTTCCGGCCTCTTCTCGGCAGGCCAGGCCAACGGCACCAGCGGCTACGAAGAAGCGGCTGCCCAGGGCCTCATGGCCGGCATCAACGCGGCCTTGAAGATACAGGGGAAGGATCCGTTCATCCTGACCCGTTCTGAAGCCTATATCGGCGTCCTCATCGACGACTTGGTCACCAAGGGCACGAATGAACCGTACCGCATCATGACCAGCCGCAGCGAATACCGCCTCATCCTGCGCCAGGATAATGCCGACCTGCGCCTGACTCAGAAAGGCTACGATTTGGGCCTGGTCACGCAGGACCGGTACGACCGTTTCACGGCCAAGAAAGAGGCTATCGAACAGGGCATTGCCGCCTTGAAAGAGATTTCGGTCACGCCGTCCAAGGCCAACCTGGAAAAACTGGAACGCCTGGGTACGGCACCGATTCACACGGCTATTACGGCCTATGACCTCCTGCGCCGCAATGATGTCGATTATGAAGCCTTGCGGACGGTCTTCGACCTGCCGGAACTGGCTGCCGATGTGGAAGAAGAAATCGAGATCATGATCAAATACGAAGGCTATATCAGTCGTCAGATGGAACAGGTTGAAAAGATGAACCGCCTGGAACAGAAGAAGATGCCTGCCGACATCGTCTATGCCGATATCGATACCCTGTCGGCCGAAGCCCGGCAGAAACTCGACGAAATCCGGCCCTTGTCCCTGGGTCAGGCCAGCCGTATCTCCGGCGTCTCGCCGGCGGATATCACGGCCCTGCTCATCGTACTGGAACAGCACAGCCGGGAGGAAAAAAATCATGTTTCGCAGTGAATTAGCACAGGCCATGAAGGCCATGGACCTCAGCGTATCAGAAAGCCAGCTGGCACAGTTCTGCACCTTTGACGAAGCTTTAGTCGAAACGAACAAGGTCATGAACCTGACGGCCATTACCGATCCGAAAGGCGTCGCCATCAAGCACATGGCCGACAGCCTGTCCTGCTATGACCCGGCTTATTTCAAAGATGGCGCCAGCGTCCTCGATCTGGGGACCGGTGCCGGCTTTCCCGGCCTGCCCCTGCTCATTTACCGGCCGGATCTGAAGGTGACCTTCTTCGATTCCCTGCAGAAGCGGCTGACTTTCCTGGAAAAGGTCGTCTGCGATTTGGGACTGACCGCTTCGTTCCTCCACGGCCGGGCTGAAGAAATGGCCCATAAACCGGAATACCGCAGTGCCTTCGATATCGTCACCAGCCGGGCCGTGGCCCGCCTGAACATCCTGGCTGAATGGGCCCTGCCTTACGTCCGGACCGGCGGCTATTTCATTTCCCTCAAAGGGGCCCAGTATGAAGAAGAACTGGCGGAAGGCGAAAAAGCCCTGCAGATCCTGGGCGGCAAAGTCGCCGAAGTCCGGCCGGTCCGTCTGCCGGGCCTGGACGATGTCCGCGCTGTCCTCTATATCGAAAAAGTAAAGGAAAGCCCCAAGAAATATCCCCGCAAGCCAAAGATGGCTGCGAAAAATCCCTTATAGAGAAAGAAGTGTACGCTATGTCTTTGAAAAAAATCCTCTGTCTGGCCGCTGCGGCCTGCCTGACCGTATCGGCTGCTGTCTTTGCCGATACACCGCAGCCGCCTGAAATCAGTGCTCATGCTGCCTATGTCATGGATGCCGATACAGGCGACACGCTCTATGCGAAAAATGCCGATGACCGGGCCTATCCGGGCAGCACGACGAAAATCATGACCTGCATCCTCGGCGTCGAACTGGGCAAGGCACAGGGTAGATTGGATCAGCCTATCAACATTACGAAAGATGTCTACGATATCGAAAGCGATGCGTCCGTCCTGGGTATCGACCCGGGCGACCAGATCACCCTGCGCAATGCCATGACCGGTATGATGACTGTATCCGGCTGTGATGCCACCATTGCCGTCGCCGAAACGGTTACGCCGAGTCAGGCCGATTTCGTCGCCAAGATGAACGAAAAAGCAGCCGCCCTGGGCTGTACGAATACTCATTTCGCCAATCCCCATGGCCTGCCGGACAGCGACCACTATTCGACAGCCCGCGATATGGCGACGATGGCCGCTTACGGCATGAAACTGCCGGAATTTCGCGATATGGTCAGCCACAGTGAATACGACATGCCCTATATCAACGGCGGCTCCAAGCACTGCACGACGACGAACTATTTCCTGACCAGCGGCTTCCCCGGTGCCAACGGCATCAAGACCGGTACGACCAATGCCGGCGGTCCCTGTCTGGTCGCATCGGCTACGCAGGACGGCCGGACCGTCATCGCCTCTATCATGAATTCGGACGACCGCTTCGGCGATGCCCAGAAACTCATGAGTTATGGCTTCTCCGTACTGAAACCGGTCGAACCGGCAGAAAACGTCTATATCCTGCGCCAGGCACCGGCAGGCCAGACCTTGTCGGATATCAAGGAAAAACAGGCCCAGGCTGCTGAATTAGCTTCCCAGCAGAAGAAAGAAGCAGCCACGGCGGCAGCTTCTACGGCTGCGGCCAAAGCACCTGCTAAAGCAGATACGGCCGTAAAGACAACGGCTGCGACAGTGGCTAAAACGGCAGCTAAGACGACGGTGAAGACCGCTGCCAAAGCGGATACGGCTAAGACAAGTAAGCCGGCTGTTTCCAGCCAGCCTTACGTTCCCTTTTCGCCGGCCGCCTAAAAAAGATATTGACAATCTCTGTCCATATTCGTATAATAAACGCATCAGCAGATTCGTACAGGACTGACGGAATCAAGTGGAGTCACCACGTGAACTGTACGGACCCTTTAATGCCGACCGTCTGGGCAAGAGTATGCTACATATTCTTGAGCCAGGCGGCCGGTATTTTTTTTCGCCAGCCTGGCTCCTCATAAGGAGTGTTGTTTAGATGAAACGAAATCGCTGGCTCATCGCCCTGTCTGCCATGGGGCTCCACCTCTGTATCGGCAGTGTCTATGCCTGGAGCGTCCTCACCAAGCCCATTATGGAATCCATGGGATTTACCCTCAAGGAAACGACGTGGACCTTTTCCCTGGCCATCTTGTTCCTCGGTTTGTCGGCCGGCTTTTTGGGTAGTTTTGTCCAGAAAATCGGGCCCCGTAAATCGGGCCTCTTATCGATGACCTGCTTCGTCACGGCCATGTTCGGTACGGCAGCAGCTCTCTACGCCCACAGCCTGCCCATGCTCTACGCCTTTTACGGCGTCATCGGCGGCATCGGCCTGGGAACGGGCTATATCACGCCCGTATCGACTCTGGTCAAATGGTTCCCGGAAAACCGGGGCTTCGCTACGGGTCTGGCCATCATGGGCTTCGGCTTTGCCAGCCTCATTGCCGGCCCGGCTATGCAGCTCTTGGTCCAGCATTTCGGCCTGGTCGCCAATTTCATCATCCTCGGCTGCGTCTATATGGTCATCATGACGGCTTCGTCGCTCTACCTGGCGTCGCCTGCTGCCGGTGACGTCCCGGCCAAGGCCGAAAAAGAAGGAACTGTCGAATATGCCGACGCCCAGCCGCAGTTCACCGTCCGCCAGGCCATGAAGACCTGGCAGTTCTACGCCATCTGGTGGCTCTTCTTCACCAACATCACCTGCGGCATCGCCCTGCTGTCCGTCGCCTCGCCGATGGCCCAGGACGTCGTCGGCATGTCGCCGTTGGCAGCGGCTTCCATGGTCGGCCTCATCGGCCTCATGAACGGTGCCGGCCGCATTGCCTGGGCGACCGTATCCGACTACCTCGGCCGCTCGGCTACATACGTCCTCTTCTTCCTTATCGAAATCCTGGCTTTCTGGCAGCTGGCCCGCGTTACCAGCGCCTTTAGCTTCCAGGTCCTGGTCCTGCTCATCATCTCCTGCTATGGCGGCGGCTTCTCGTGCATGCCGGCCTATCTCAGCGACCTCTTCGGCACGAAATACCTCAGCGCCATCCACGGCCGTATCCTCACGGCCTGGGGGGCTGCCGGCGTCGCCGGTCCCCTGGTCCTGTCGCTTATCAAAGAAAATACCAATAGCTACGCCGTGACGCTGTACTTCTTCGTCGGCGCCTTCGTCGCTGCCCTGGCCTTGATGATTTTCCTGAAATACCGCACCCGCCACGGCATCGCCAGGGTCGCAGAAGCGCGGGGATAATCGTTCATCGTAGGGGTCGCCCCTACAATGAAAAAAAGCTGTCGCTTATGCGGCAGCTTTTTTTCGACGAACGATGAACGCCATCGCTGAAAGCGGTAAATCATTCACGGCCTGTGGCCTTGTGCGTAGGGGACGTCCTGTTAAGGCGTCCCGTTGTGAACAATGGAAGATATACCCAACTGGCTCATGAGGCATGGTTTTGTGGCCTGCGAAAGCAGCATTTCGCGGGATTCCCACAACGGGCCGCCCTTTGGGACGGCCCCTACTACGAATGTGAATAAAATCACTTAATGAGTTGGGCGCATAGATGAATGAAAATGATTGCTTTTTGATTATAATGATTGAATTTGATTGAAATTGATTGAACATAACGGTATAATGAGGCCAAAGGAGGATAAAAGGGAAGTGATACGATGTTGACAGAAGAAAGACATGAAAAAATCATGCGTCTTGTCAATACGAGCGGTGCCGTTTCGGTCCAGGACTTAGTAAGTTTCCTGAACATTTCCGAATCGACGGTCCGCCGGGATTTGCTCACGCTGGACCGCGAAGGCCGTCTGCGCCGCGTCCATGGCGGGGCCACGACGCTGCGCGATGATTCTTCGTATGAAGCGGATATGGAAAACCTGCAGGATAAATATTCCATCCATATGAGCGACAAACGCCGCATCGCCCAGTATGCGGCCAGCCTGATCAAGAAAGATGATTTCGTCTATCTCGATGCCGGTTCGACGACAGAGCAGATGGCCGATTTCCTGGCCGGGTCCGAAGCGACTTTCGTGACCAACAGCATCCCGCTGGCTCAGAAATTAGGGCGCAGCGGCAGCCGCATCTATATCCTGCCCGGACGGGTCAAAGGCGATACGGAAGCCATTGTCGGCAGCGAAATGCGGGACATGATCGGCCGCTATCATTTCACCAAAGGGTTCTTCGGAGCCAATGGGATCGCTCCCCATTCCGGCTGTACGACGCCAGATGATGAAGAAGCTGTCTGCAAGCGCGCTGCCGTCGGCCAGTGCCTGGACCGCTTCGTCCTGGCCGATTCCAGTAAATTCGGCTTATCTTCGCACATTACTTTTGCAGATTTATCAATGGTTACGCTGATTACGGCAAAGGCCGAAGAGCACATCGACTACCGGCCGTATCAGCAGATTACGGAGGTGCATATCCTGTGATTTATACAGTTACGTTCAATCCATCCTTAGACTATGTCGTCCACATGAAGACCTTTACGGCCGGTGATATCAACCGCGCCGAACAGGAAATGATTTATCCCGGCGGCAAGGGCATCAACGTATCCCTCGTTCTGGGGAACCTTCACATCCCGTCCAAGATGCTCGGCTTCATCGCCGGTTTTACGGGCCGGGAAATTGAACGGCTGGCCAAAGCCAATGGCGGCGATACGGATTTCATCGTCCTCGATGAAGGCTGCTCGCGCATCAACCTCAAAGTCAGCGCCGATGATGAAACGGCTGTCAACGGCATGGGACCGCATATTCCGGAAGAAAAACTGCAGGCCCTACTGACTCAGATCGATACCCTCAAAGCCGGCGACACGCTGGTCCTGGCTGGCAGTATTCCCAGCGATATCCCCGATGATATTTACGAACAGATCCTCAAACGCCTCCAGGGCCGCGGAATCCGCGTCGTCGTCGATGCTACGGGCGACCTTTTGAAGAATGTCATCAAATATAAACCGTTCCTCATCAAGCCGAACAACTTTGAATTAGGCGAACTGTTCAGCGTCGACCTCCATACGGATGAAGAAATCACGGTCTGCGCCAAACAGCTCCAGGCCATGGGGGCCCGCAACGTCCTCGTCTCCCTCGGCGGCGACGGCGCCCTGCTCCTCGGCGAAGACGGCCAGGTATACCGCCGCCAATCCCCGAATGGCACGCTGGTCAACTCCGTCGGCGCCGGCGACAGCATGGTCGCTGGCTTCCTGGCCGGCTTTGAAGCGTCGAAAGGCGACCTCAACGAAGCCCTGAAAATGGGCATCAGCGCCGGTAGTGCTTCGGCTTTCCATGAATGGCTGGCTACGGAAGACGATATCAAAGAAGTATACGCGGCCTTATAAAGAAACACGTAGTTTTGTGTAGAAAGTTGAGAAGAGAAGGAGAGAAATAATGCGTATTGTAGATTTACTCAAGAAACAGAGCATCGACCTCAATGCGTCTGTAGCCGACAAAGCCGCTGCCATCGACCACCTGGTCGACCTCATGGCTGCCGGCGGCAACCTGAACGACAAAGAGCTGTACAAACAGCGCGTCCTGGCTCGTGAACAGGAAGGAAGTACGGGTATCGGCGAAGGCATCGCTATTCCCCATGCCAAGACGGAAGCCGTCAACGAACCGGGCCTGGCTTCGATGATCGTCCGCGACGGCGTCGACTACGAAAGCCTCGACGATGAACCGGCTCACCTGTTCTTCCTCATCGCCGCTCCGGCTGGCGGTGCCAACGTCCATCTGGAAGTCTTGAGCCGCCTGAGCCGTATGCTCATGGACGACGATTTCCGCGACAACCTGATGAATGCCAAGACACCGGAAGAATACCTGGCTATCATCGATAAAGCTGAAGCCGAACAGGTCGCAGCCGAAGAAGAAGAAGCTGCTGCCGAAGCGGCCGCCGAAGAAGCACCGGCTGAACCGGAAACGGCAGCTCCGTCGGACCGTCCTTACGTCATCGGCGTTACAGCCTGCCCGACGGGCATTGCCCACACCTACATGGCGGCAGAAGCCCTGGAAAACAAAGCCGCTGCTATGGGCGTCGATATCAAAATAGAAACGAATGGTTCCGGCGGTGTCAAGAACCACCTGACCCAGGCTGATATCGACCGCGCTGTCGGCGTCATCGTCGCCTGCGATAAAGACGTACCGGTCCAGCGTTTTGCCGGCAAACCGGTCATCTTCACGAAAGTCGCCAACGGTATCAAGATTCCGGAAGAACTCATCCAGACCGTCCTCGACGGCAAGGCTCCTATTTATCAGGGCAATGATTCTTCGTCGGAAGCTGTCGACGTCGAAAGCGCTGAAAAAGAAAGCGTCGGCCGCCAGATTTATAAACACCTGATGAACGGCGTATCCCATATGCTTCCCTTCGTCATCGGCGGCGGTATCCTCATCGCCCTGGCCTTCCTCTTCGATATGGACAACGCCGGTGCGGCCAACTTCGGCAGCGGCACACCGCTGGCTGCCTTCCTGAAGAACGTCGGTGGCCTTTCCTTCAGCATGATGATGCCGATCCTGGCAGGCTATATCGCCATGAGTATCGGTGAACGGCCGGCCCTCATGCCCGGTATCGTCGGCGGCTTCCTGGCGACGACAGGCGGATCAGGTTTCTTCGGCGCCCTCTTTGCCGGTTTCATTGCAGGGTACCTCATCATTTTCCTGAAAAAAGCCTTGTCTCATCTGCCGGAAGCTTTGGACGGCACGAAGTCCATCCTCTTCTATCCGGTCCTCGGCCTGGTCCTCATCGGCGTTATCATGACCTATATCATCAATCCGCCGACGTCCATTTTCAATACCTGGCTTTTTGATGTCCTCAACAGCATGACCACGTCGAGCCGTATCGTCCTCGGCTTCATCCTCGGCGGCATGATGTCCATCGACTTCGGCGGCCCGATTAACAAAGCGGCTTACGTCTTCGGCACGGCATCCCTCATGAGTGCCAGCGGTCAGGCTGTCAGCTCGGGCATCATGGCTTCGGTCATGGTCGGTGGCATGGTTCCGCCTCTGGCTATTGCCTTGGCCATGCTCCTCTTTAAAGGCAAATTCACGCCGAAAGAACGCCAGTCGACGATTACCAACTTCATCATGGGCCTGTCCTTCATTACCGAAGGGGCTATTCCTTTCGCCGCATCGGACCCGGTCCATGTCATCCCGCCCTGCGCTATTGGCGCAGCCGTTGCTGGTGCTCTTTCCATGCTCTTCAATTGCACTCTTCCGGCTCCGCACGGTGGCATTTTCGTCTTCGGCGTCATCACAAACTGGCCTATGTATATCGCAGCCTTAGTCGCCGGCGTCATCGTCGCAGCTATCCTGCTCGGTATTTTCCGCAAAAAACGTCCGCAAGACTAATTGCGTTATCTTTATAAATCGTATACACTATATAATATAGATTTATCTCACTATTTTATATTTCCTAAAAGGAGGAATTTGTCATGAAAGAATTCGAATTTGTTGTCACCGATCCCCAGGGTATCCACGCTCGTCCGGCTGGCCTTTTGGTTAAAGAAGCGAAGAAATTTGAATCCAACATCAGCGTATTCAAAGGCGCCCGCAAAGGCGATTTGAAGAAAATCTTCACCATCATGGCCCTCGGCGTAAAACAGGGCGAAACGATTAAAGTACAGGTAGAAGGCGCAGACGAAGAACAGGCAGCTAGCGCTGTAGAAGCCTTCTTGAAAGAAAACTTCTAATTCTTTGAGGAGGAAAGTACATGCTGACGTTAAAAGGTAAAAGTGTCTTCTCCGGTATCAGCATCGGAACCTTGGCACTGTTCCATCGCAATACGATTTCTACGGCCGTACGGCCTATTGATGATGCCGAAGCTGAAGTCGCCCGCTTCCAGAAAGCCCGCGAAGAAGCTATTGGCCAGCTCAAGGACTTGTATGTCAAGGCTGTAGATAAAGTCGGTGAAGAACAAGCGGCTGTCTTTGAAGTCCATCAGATGATGCTCGATGACGACGATTACGTCGAAGGCATCGAAACGAAAATCCGCGATGAAAAAATGAATGCTGAAGCGGCTGTCGACCAGACGGCCCAGGAATTTGCCGAAATGTTCCGTTCCATGGAAGACGCTTATATGCAGGCTCGTGCCGCTGATGTCCTGGATATTTCCCGTCGTGTCGAACAGCAGCTCTGTGGCGGCCCTGGCATCGATTTCAGCAACTATGACCACGTCATCATTGCTGCTGACGACCTGGCTCCCAGCGAAACGCTGCAGCTCGATACGGATAAGATTCTCGGTTTCGTAACCTCGGGAGGCAGCACGAATTCGCATACGGCAATCCTGGCCCGCACGCTGGGCATTGCCGCCGTCGTCAGCACGGGCACACAGCTCCACAATGACGTCGACAACATGACGGCCATCATCGACGGTACGACGGGTACGGTCTACATCAACCCCGATGACGAAACGATGGCTGCCATGAAGCAGAAACAGAAAGAAGAAGAACTGCGCGTCGCCGCCCTGGAACAGGTCCGCGGTGTCCCGACGGTCACGAAAGATGGCAAGAAGATCAATCTCTATGCCAACATCGGCAACCCGGGCAATCTGCCTCAGGTCCTGGCCAACGATGCCGAAGGCATCGGCCTCTTCCGCAGTGAATTTCTCTATCTCGAAAGCAGCGATTATCCGACAGAAGACCAGCAATTCGAAGCCTATAAACAGGCGGCCGAAGCTTTGGGCGGCAAAACCGTCGTCATCCGTACCCTGGATATCGGCGCCGATAAGAAAGTCGACTACTTCCAGCTCGACCCGGAAGAAAACCCGGCTATGGGCATGCGGGCTATCCGCATCTGCCTGACCCGCGTCGACCTCTTCAAGACGCAGCTCCGCGCCCTCCTGCGCGCTTCGGCTTATGGCAAGATTGCCATCATGTTCCCGATGATCATTTCCGTCTGGGAAGTACAGCGGTGCAAAGAAATCCTCAATGAAGTCCGTCAGGAATTGGATGAAAAAGGTATTGCCTATGATAAGGACATGGAAATCGGCATCATGGTCGAAACGCCGGCCGCTGCCGTCATGAGTGAAGAACTGGCTAAAGAAGTAGACTTCTTCAGCATCGGTTCTAATGACTTGACGCAGTACACCCTGGCCATCGACCGTCAGCAGACCAAGCTCGATGCCTTCTTCGATCCCCATCATCCGGCTGTCCTCAAGCTCATCCAGATGACCATCGAAAACGGTCATAAAGCCGGCATCTGGGTCGGCATCTGCGGCGAACTCGGTGCAGACCTTACCCTCACCGAAACGTTCCTGCGCATGGGCGTAGACGAACTCTCCGTCAGCCCACCGTCGGTCCTGCCGCTCCGTGAAAAAGTACGCTCTCTCGATTTGAGCAAGTGATAAAAAAAGAGGCTGTCGCATTAAGACAGCCTCTTTTTTATTACTTATTTCAACACTTCATCCGAGCTGGTCGGGAGGTTCGGCATATCGGTGTTGAACCATTTCTTGTAGATTTTCTGGAATTCGCCTGTTTCTTTCAACTTCGCCATGGCGTCGTTGACTTGTTTCAACAATTCTTTGTTGTCCTTGTTGATGGCGAAGGCCAGGTATTCCGGCTTGATATTGGGGATGTCGATGACATCGAATTTTCCCTTGCCGTCCTGGGTCAGGAAGTAATCGGCGACCGGTTTGTCGAGGATGGCTGCCGGCGATCCGCCGACCTGGAGTTCCATAATGGCTTCGGAGTTATTGTCGAACTGTTTGATTGTATAGCCCTGTTCTTCCGCGTATTTGGCACCAGTCGTACCAATCTGGACGGCAATCTGCTTGCCCTGCAGGTCGGCTACGGAATGGATGTTGCTGTTCTTCGGCGTCAGGATGACCAGTTTCGATGCGTAGAACGGAGCGGCAAAGGCGACTTTCTGTGCCCGTTCCTTGGTCACCGTCATGCCCGTGGCGGCAATATCCATGTCACCCTGCTGAATGATGGGGATGATGCCCGAAAAAGCGATGTTGTTAAATTCGACGTCCCGGCCCATTTCTTTGGCGACGGCGCGGACCAGATCCATTTCAAAACCCTTGTATTCCGACGATTCGTCGCTGTCCTTAAATTCAAAAGGAACGAACGTCGCATTGGTAGCGACGCGAAGCGGCTTTTTCGCATCGTTGGCAGTATCTTTCTTGTCGCTGCCGCAGCCGGCCAGCATGGACGCAGCCAAGACACCCGTAAGTAAAGCAGCACCTAATTTTTTCGTATCCATACAATCCCCTCCAGAAATTGAATAAAAATAAATTTATGTTTATTATTATACCTATTTTATGGAAAAAAGTAAAGGGCTTGTCGCACGACGACAAGCCCTTTTTGAGGATTCATGAACCACGAACTGCGAACTGCGATTCAGCGGGATTTCCACAAGCGGGCCGCCTTGACAGGACGGCCCCTACGATGCAGCCTACAGGCTGCGAGCTCCTAACCACGAGCCACGAGCCACAATTCAACGGGATTCCCACAAGCGGGCCGCCTTCACAGGACGGCCCCTACAAGCAACTAGCAGTCAGCTGCTAGTTGCTACTCCTTCAACTCCGGCATCTTGATGGGTGTTTTATCTACGAGGCGGACGATGAGGAGGGTGATGATGCAGATGACCCATTCAAAGTAAATGACGTGGGGCAGAATGCGGATCTGCGGGCAGAGCTGCCAGGCAAAGAGTCCGATGATGCCGACAAGGGTCGTCCAGAAAGCCGTGTTCTTGCGGCACAGGGACGGGCAGAACATGGTGCACAGGAAGACCAGGGTGAAGGCCGTCGTCAGGCTCAGGCCGATGAGCATGACTTTGACGATGCCGACGGCATTGAAGGCCAGCCACAGCGTACCAGCGCCGATGATGAGGATGATCAGGCGGTTGGCTTTGACATAGCTCATTTCTGAAATATTCGGTTTGATAAAACGTTTAAAAATGTCCTGAGAGATGAGGGTACCGGCGCCGAGGAGAATCGTGCAGGCCGTCGATACATCGGCCGCCCAGAGGGCAGCCAGGGTCATACCTGACGAGAACGGGTCGAGGCTCATGATGATTTGGGGCAGGGCCATGGTCGGGTTGATGCCCGGGAACTGGGCTTTCGCAGCCAGGCCGAGAATAGCCGACAAGAAGCCGATTGGGAAGATGAGCAGGCCGCCGAGGATGAAGCCTTTGCGGGCGGCGCTGGCATTCTTAGCCCCGCAGGCAATCTGGACCGGGCCCTGGGCCGTGATGGCCTGGGTCGTCATGACGATGATCCAGCCCATGAGGACGGCAAAAGACAAGCCGCCCATGGGCGAAAACCAGTTGAAGTCCGCTGCCGGCAGAGCGGCGTTGATGCCGCTGATACCGCCGTCGCGGAGCAGGATGCGGACCAGGGAATAGATGATGCCGAGATAAATGACGGTGACACTGAGGATATTGGATAACCCGGAGGACCAGAGACCGCCGATGGCCGTGATGCCGACGAAGACGATAGCGCTGGTGATCATGCCGGCGTGCATGGAGAAGATGTCCGGCATGAGGGCGTGTAAAATGGAACCGCCGGCGACGTACTGCAGGGACGTGATGCAGATCATAATCAGGGACAAGCCGATGACGCTGATGATGCGGGCTTTTTTGTCGTAACTCCGTTCAAAGAGTTCCGGAATCGTCGTGCAGTTCAGGGAACGATACTTGCCGGCAGCGACGAAACCCATGACGATGGCGCCGATGGCCCAGGCCGCATTGTACCAGCCCGCAGCCAGGCCGATTTTCGTCGCACTTTCAGCGACGCCGACTGTCGAAGCCGCACCGACGGCCATGCCAGTGATGCTGACGGCGACCAGGCCTGCAGAAAACTGACGGCCTGCAAATAAATACTCCGTCGGGTTCTGACTGGCCCGGCGTTTGACATAGAAAGAAATGGCAAATAATAAAATGATGTATAAGATGACAATACACAATTGAATCGACATTTTCTCTCCATCCTCCTTTAGCTTATAAAATTTAAAATTTGCAACGTTGGTTCCATCTACAGGAACATAATATGCCAATAATTGACATTATTATAGGCTAAAATGAAGAAAAATACAAGGAGGAGGAAAAAAGGGCTTGTCGCCGTGCGACAAGCCCTTTTTTTACGCTATGCTTTTTTCTGTGCGGCCATGGCCTGGAGTTCTGGTTTAAATTCTTCTACCAGTTTCTTTTCGGCTTTGGCGCCTTTCGAGAGGGCGTTGTAGATGATTTCTGCCATTTCGTAGCGGGTCATCGTACGGTCGCCGTGGTATTTACCGTCTTCGTACGTAGCTTGCCCCGTTTCGACGGTATTGCCAGAAATGGTGGTCTTCGTGACAGTTCCTTCTTTAATGTGTTGTCGACAGTGATATTAGTAATCTTAATGGCTACGTTGCCAATTTCTCTATCAGCAAAGTTGAGGATGTCTTTCGACGGGTTGTAAATGGTGCCGCCTTTTGCAGTGTTGGTAATGTTCTTGGCAGTAGTAGACTTCAGAAGCGGTCTGTTCTTGTCTGGAACCATTGTCCCATTTATTCATATTTTCGCATCTTTTTTGCATGAAAATTTGCTCTCGACCCTGCTTTTGCGTACAAAAGTAGACCTGATGAAATACGAGCTTTTTTTGATTTTTTATGCATCTTTGCTGAAGATGAATTTGAAATAATCTTCCTGGAACTGGCGATATTTCCGTTTGGCCAGAGGAATTTTGTGTCCCTTCACTTCGATGTATTCGCTCTTTATGATGTGAATTGCGGACTGGTTGACGATGTAACCTTTTCCGGGAGAGACGAACTGGCCGGGGGCGAGGGTTTCAAAGGTCTGCAGCATGGCCAGCAGGGACTGGCGCGTTTCCAGCATGGAGCCATCTATGGTATGGACTTGTTGGACGTGGCCGTTGCTCTCGACGAAGAGGATATGATTGATTTCCTCGACCTGGATGCCGCCACCGACAAGGCGAAAGATGACTTTTTTCCGCATAGGATACCTCCTTTCTGTTCGTGATAGGGAAGCACTTGTATTGGCAATCTTATTATAGCGTGATTTTCTGATTAAATATTCAACGCGACCTGAAATGCACATTTTTTTGGCGCAAATTGACGAAAGTAATTTAAAAAAATTATAAAATAGGAAAGTTTATAGTTACAAACAATATGAGCGAGAAAGGCCATTGCATCGAGTTCCTAAATATGGTATGATACGGCCGAGGCAAAAGATAGCATCACCTGGTGTGAGTTATACTTTTTTTTCGGATATTTCTAAAGATGGTTTTGTCATCTGCTTGGATCTGATTCAGACCGAGACAGAAAGGATTAGGTGGGATTGTTACAGATTTCACCTGCACTATGGATATTTGTCGCTTAGACACCTTTCGGTCTGTGCCGGAAGGTGTTTTTTTGTTCTTTTGCCCCAGATTCTCATAGGGAGGTTTTTTTGTTGAAAAAGTGTTGTGATTTTCTGGTAAACAACATGGCCATTTTCGTCGTCCTCATCGGTATCGTCGGCGCCGTATGGCCGCAGACCCTGCAGTGGGTCAAGCCTTATGTCGGCTGGCTCCTGGGTATCGTCATGTTCGGCATGGGCATGACCTTGACCGTTCAGGATTTCAAGACCGTCTTCAAGCGGCCGTGGGAAGTCCTTATCGGCGTCGTCGCCCAGTTCATCATCATGCCCTTCGTGGCCTGGGCCCTGGTCCGTCTCTTTGCCCTGCCGCCGGAACTGGCTATTGGCGTCATCCTCGTCGGGACCTGCCCGGGCGGGACGGCATCGAATGTCATTTCCTACCTGGCTAAGGGCGATGTCGCCCTGTCCGTATCGATGACCATGTCGACGACGCTCCTGGCACCTATTGTGACGCCGACGCTGACCTGGTTCTTGGCAGGCGCCTGGATCCACGTTTCTTTCGTATCCATGATGATTTCCATTGCAGAAATGGTCCTGGTACCGGTCCTGCTCGGCCTGGCAGCTCATCATTTCTTTGCCAGCCGCGTCGAAAAGGTCCTGCCGGCGATGCCCGTCATTTCCGTCGTCACCATCGTCATCCTCGTCGGCTGCGTCGTATCCCTCAGCGCATCGCGCCTGTTCGACGTTGGCCTGCTCATGGCAGCTATCGTCATCTTGCACAACGTCTTTGGCCTGGCCCTGGGCTATGGTATGGCCAAATTGTTCCGCCTCGATTCGCGTAAATCCCGGACCGTGGCCATCGAAGTGGGGATGCAAAATTCCGGTATGGCTGCCTCCCTGGCTGTCTTATATTTCAACCCGGCAGCGGCTATCCCCGGCGCTATCTTCAGCGTATGGCACAATATTTCCGGGTCCATCGTGGCCAATTTCTTCTCGCGCCGCGATGAAAAAGCCGAAGAAAAGGCCCGCGCCCTGTCTGTCGATAAATCGAGTGTTCCTACTCATTAATTTATATTCCAAAGGAGTCTTAATATCATGAAAATTTTCCGTACTGTCAAAGAAATGCAGGCATTTGCTAGTGAACAGAAAAAAGCTGGTAAGGTCATCGGTTTGGTCCCGACCATGGGTGCTCTCCACGAAGGTCATCTGACCTTGATGCGGGCTGCTAAAGCTAAATGCGACGTCGTCATCGCTTCGGTTTTCGTCAACCCGACCCAGTTCGGCCCGAATGAAGATTATGACGCTTATCCGCGCCGCTTCGATGAAGACTGCCAGAAATTGGAAAGCGTCGGTGTCGATGCCGTCTTCCATCCGGAACCGTCGGAAATGTATCCGGAAGGTTATTGCACGTATGTCAACGTCGACGGCGACATTACCCATAAACTCTGCGGGGCTCAGCGTCCTATCCATTTCCGCGGCGTCGCTACGGTCGTTACGAAATTGATGAACATCACTCGTGCCGATGAAGCCTTCTTTGGCCAGAAAGACGCTCAGCAGGTCGTCGTTGTCCGCCGTTTCGTCAGCGACCTCAACATCCCGGTCCACATCAATATGGTCCCCATCGTCCGTGAAGAAAGCGGTCTGGCCCGGAGCTCGCGCAACGCTTACCTTTCGCCGGAAGAAAAACAGGCAGCCCTGGTTTTGTCCCGTAGCCTGCGCAAAGCTAAAGCAGCTTATGAAGGCGGCGAAAAAGACGTAGAAACGCTGAAGTCCATCGTCACCAAGGAAATCCAGGCTGAACCGATGGCTTCTATCGATTACGTCGATCTCTTCTCTTTCCCGGCTTTAAAACCGATCCAGACTGTCGATCAGGAAAGCCTCTTGGCCATTGCCGTCCGCATCGGCAAGACGCGCCTCATCGATAATGTCATCTTAGGCTAAGGAAATCTTCACATTATCTTCACATTTCCTCCACATTTTTTTCGCACGTCTCTGGTATAGTAAAAGCATAAACAGAGGGGTACTACAAAGGAGGTTTTCATGATGAAGAAAAAAATCTTAGCCGGATTGGCTGCACTCGTCGTAATTGCCGGTTTTTCCGCCTTTGCAGCAACACCAGCTGCTTCAGAAGGTTCATCGTCAGGGACTTACGGCTCGGGTTATACGTGTTATGACAACGGTAACGGGTATTGCCGGGGGCCGCAGGCCTGCTATGATGACCACGATAACTGCTATACTGGAAATGGTCATTGCCAGGGACCGCGCCGCGGCTGCCGGGCCGATGGCCAGCGCGGCTGTCAGGGCCGTCAAGATTGCCCTGCCTATAGCGAACAACAGTAAGCCGTTCTAATCAAAGGGGGAAAACAATATGGTAATGACTCACTACATGGAACTCTTATCGCTCCATGAACCTTGGTTCTTGATTCTCTTCATGCTGGTACCGATGGTATTGGCTGAAACGATTTTAGCGTCTGGTGCTTTTTCCTTGCTCTACAAGGACAGCCGCAGTGAAAAATGGGACAGCCTGAGCCACGTCTGCGGACTCATCTTAGGCGTCTTCTTCATTGTCGCCACCGTGTACATCGTCACCTCGTATGTGCCGACTATTCAGTGGCGCGGCCCGATTGATTATATTTCTATTTGGGCTTATGTCTTAGGCGTCATCCCAGCCGTCCTCATCCTCTTGCAGGAATTGGGCATTATCTTTAAGAGCTCCGACTCGACGGCCAAGATCAAGAAACACATCGTCCTTATGATTCTCTTCGTCCTGTTCACGCATTTAGCTATGGTCTTCGGCATGGCTGACCCGCAGCTCGCAGGCTATGTCCCGCCGAAACAGAACATGCAGATGCAGATGAATGGCAATATGCCCATGGACCACAGTCAGATGGACCATAGCCAGATGAACCATGACCAAATGAACGGTCAAATGAATGGCCAGATGGACCACAGCAAGATGTAAAATTCGTGGCTAGTGGTTCGGTGGTTCGTGGCTTTGTAGGGGCCGTCCCAGAGGGCGGGCCGCCTCTCCTGTTAGGAGAGGTGGCTCGAAGGGCCGGAGAGGTTTAACCTCTCAGTCAGCTGTAGCTGACAGCTCCCCTATAAGGGGAGCCATTATACGAGCCACGAACCACTATAACAACGAACCACTAAAAAGGGCTTGTCGCACGTGCGACAAGCCCTTTTTTCATGCTATAATTGATATAAAAAGGGGGGAACACGATGGATTTAGCGCAGCCGATTTTAGAGGGCATCATCGTTCTGGCTAAACAATACGATATTCAAAAGGTCATTCTTTTTGGCTCCCGTGCCCGTGGCGATAATTGGGAACGCAGCGATATTGACCTGGCTGTCTGCGGTGGAGATGTCACGCGGTTTTCTCTCGATGTCGATGAGGTCATCCCGACACTGCTCATGTTCGATGTCGTCGATTTAGATGAACCGGTCCAGCCTGAACTGCGAGCCGCTATCCAACGGGAAGGAGTCGTTATATATGAAAAAGTATGAGAATTTCTGCAAAGCCTTGAATAACCTCAAAGAAATACAAAAAGAAATACCACCTTATTCGACGGTCGTCCAAACGGGAATGGTTTCTCTTTATGAAATCTGTTTTGAACAGGCTTGGAAAGCCATGAAAGAAGTATTGGAAAATAATGGCTATAGCCAGCATAAGATGGGGTTACCGCGGACAATTATCAAAATGGCTTATCAGGCAAATCTGATTGACGATGAGGATTGCTGGCTGGAGGCCTTGCGGGACCGGAACAATGTAGTCAATTCTTATAATGAAGAAATTGCCAATAATATCATCAAGGACAGCAAAGAAAAGTACATCGCCATGTTTGAAGGGATGCAGCGGGAAATAGAAAAAAATTGGTTGTGAAGATGATAGGGAGGTGGAATTTTTGCGAACAAATTCGATTTTGATCGTCGATGATGATGAAAAGCTTTGTGCTTTGTTGAAGTCCTATTTTGAACAGGAACAGTTCATCGTCTATATTGCCCACGATGGCATGACAGCATTGCATACGCTGCGCAACCAGAAACCGCAGATTATGCTCCTCGATTTGATGATGCCCGGCATGGATGGCTTCGAGGTCTGCCGCCGTATCCGTCAGTTCAGCGATATTCCCATTATCTTCTTGTCGGCCAAGGACGATGAAACGGACCGCCTGGTCGGTCTTAATATGGGCGGCGACGATTATGTGACCAAGCCTTTTCACGTCAAAGAAGTTATTGCCCGCGTTTACAGCCTGCTGCGGCGGACTCGCGGCGAAGTACTGCAGCAGACGACGTCGTATACCATACGGGATTTGACCATCGACAAGGAAAAGTTTACTGTCTTGAAAGGAAATCAGCCGGTGCCCCTGACGCCGACGGAGTTCAATCTCCTCGAAGTCCTGGCTTCGGCTCCGGACAGGGTGTTCAGCCGCATGCAGCTCATGGACAAAGTACAGGGCGGCTATGGCTTTGAAGGTTATGAACGGACTATCGACACGCATATCCGCAACCTGCGCAAGAAGCTGGAAGCCGACCCGGCCCATCCGACGTATATCCTGACCGTATACGGCATCGGTTATAAATTCGACGGAGGGAATCATGAAGAAAGCTGACAGCATCGTCATCCGCCTGACCGGGATGGTCTTTATCCTCATCTTCCTGACCATCGCCATTTTGCTCATCTTGGTCAATAACCAGATGGACAATCATTTTTCCCAGTATTTAACGAATATGTCCCAGATGATGGGCAATGGCCATCAAGGCATGGGCATGATGCACGGCATGAGGCATGGGCCGGCGGAAATTACCTATATCTCGGCCGTCCACCGGTCGTTGCTGTGGGTCGGCCTGGTCATGCTGGCCGTCAGCGTCACCATCAGTTATTTTATCGTCCGGGAAATCATGCGTCCCTTGTCAGCTCTGACCGACGCCGTGCAAAAAGTCAAGGCCGGTACGTATGGCCAGACGGTTCCCGTCGGACGCCGTGATGAAGTCGGGACCCTGACCGAGACTTTCAACGACATGTCCCAGGAACTGGCGAAAAACGATAAGATGCGGCGCCGTCTCTTTGCCAACATCGCTCATGAACTGCGGACGCCCCTGGCCATCTTGCAGGGCAATCTGGAAGGGATGATCGACGATGTTATCCCGACGGATAAGAAGGTCCTCTTGTCCATGGAAGATGAAACCTTGCGCATGGGCCGCCTCATCCAGGACTTGCGGGACTTGTCACTGGCGGAAATCAATGAGCTGACGCTCCATAAAGCACCGCATGATATCAACGTCCTTTTGGAACGGGCCGTCAGTATGCTCCAGCCCTTATGCGACGAAAAATCCCTGGCCGTCCATTTGGACCTGGCCAGGGATTTGCCGAAGGTATCTATCGATGTGGACCGTATCAATCAGGTCATTTATAATCTGCTCAACAACGCCATCCGCTATATCGAAGCGGGCTGTACGATTACCGTTTCGACCTTAGCCGTCACCGTGAAGGGACAGCCTTATGTGCAGGTTCAGATTGCCGATACGGGCAGCGGCATTGCGCCGGAAGATTTACAGCATATCTTCCAGTACTTTTACCGCAGCGAAAAATCGCGGAACCGCAAGAGCGGCGGCAGTGGTATCGGCCTGGCCCTGGCTCAGCAGTTCGTCCGCAGTCATGGCGGCAGGATATGGGCGGACAGCGAAGTCGGCAGGGGGACGACGTTTACCTTTATTTTACCAATTCATAGCCAGCGTCGGCAATGACTTTGGCAAAGTCTTCCGTCGGGATGTCTTTGCTGGTCGTGACGTCGGCTTTTTTGCCTTCCAAGTCGACCGTAACGGCTGTGACGCCGTCCATAGCGGCTAATGCATCATGTACGTGTTTCTGGCAGTGCTGGCACATCATACCTTCGATTTTCAAAGTTTTTTCCATGGTTTCATCCTCTTCTTTCTTTGGGGTAATAAGATTTTTTAATGTATATCCAGCAGTGGTGATGACTTTTTTGAAGTCCTCTGCGGAAATAGCTTTATCAGCGGAGACATCGGCTTTCTGCCCATCCAGGTCGACGACGGCATCGGTGACGCCGTCCATGGCATTCAGGATTTTCGTGACCGTAGCCACGCAGTGCTGGCACATCATGCCTTCGATGGACAGGGTATAGTGGAACGGGGCCGGAGCCGCTGCCACTTCGGGAAGCGGATTTTGCGGAGCTGCCTGTGTGGCTTTAGGGCTATCTGCTTCCTGTGCCGATGTTTCACGTGAAACATCAGTGCTGTGCGTCGTCTTGAAGAAGCGCAGGCGCAGGGCGTTCATGCAGACCGTGAAGCTCGACAGGCTCATGGCAGCGGCGCCGATCATCGGGTTGAGGCGGATGCCGAAGGCCGGATAGAGGACACCGGCTGCCAGGGGAATGCAGATGATATTGTAGAAGAAAGCCCAGAACAGGTTTTCTTTGATATTCTTGATGACGGCCTTGCTCAGGCGGATGGCACTGACGGCGTCGAGGAGGTCGCTGCGCATGAGAACGGCATCGGCGCTTTCGATGGCGACGTCTGTGCCGGCACCGATAGCCATACCCAAATCGGCTTTCGCCAGGGCCGGTGCATCGTTGATGCCGTCGCCGATCATGGCGACTTTATGGCCTTGGGCCTGGAGGGCGGCGATGTGTTTTTCTTTATCCTGAGGTAAGACGCCGGCAATGACCCGGGGAATGTGCAGGCGCTGGCGGATGGCTTCGGCCGTGCGCTGGTTGTCGCCAGTGAGCATGACGACGTGGATGCCCATTTTGGCAAAGTCGGCAATGGCTTCGGCGCTAGTCGCTTTTTCAACGTCGGCTACGGCGATGATGCCGATGATTTCCTTGTCGTCGGCAAAGAGGAGCGGTGTCTTGCCGTCGTCGGCCAGAGCGTTGAGGCTGGCCGTGATAGCTTTGGTGTCGATATGGGCTTCGTCCATGAGGCGCGTGTTGCCGGCATAATAGGTCTTGCCGTCGATGACGGCCTGGACGCCGCGGCCGAAGAGGGCCTTGAAATCGCTGGCCGTCTTGCCGGTCAGCTGGTGTTCGCTGGCGTAGGTCGTAATGGCTTCAGCCAGTGGATGTTCACTGCCTTTTTCCAGAGCTGCCGCAATGGCGACGAGGTCTTCTTTTGTGCCTTTCAAGGGAACGATGTCCGTAACTTTCGGCCGGCCTTCGGTGATGGTGCCGGTCTTGTCCATGACGACCGTATCGATGGCATGGGCCGTTTCCAGGGCTTCGCCAGATTTGATGAGGATGCCGTTTTCAGCCCCTTTGCCAGTGCCGACCATGATGGCAACCGGTGTAGCCAGGCCCAGGGCGCACGGGCAGGAGATGACCAGGACGGAGATGGCCGTCGAGAAGGCAAATTCGGCATCGACGCCCATGACGAAGTACCAGATGAGGCCGGTAATGATGGCGATAGTGATGACGGCCGGGACGAAGTAGCCAGAGATGGTATCGGCCATCTTGGCGATGGGCGCCTTGCTGGCGCTGGCTTCGTCGACGAGTTTGATAATCTGGCTGATGGTCGTATCGGCGCCGACACGGCGGGCTGTAATGTGGATGAAACCCGTCTTATTTATCGTAGCCGATGTGACTTTGTCGCCGACTTGTTTTTCAACAGGAATACTTTCGCCGGTAATAGCGGCTTCATCGATGCTGGTCGTGCCTTCAGAAATGACGCCGTCAGCCGGGATGCTTTCACCGGGTCGGATGACGATTTCATCGCCGACGACAAGGTCTTCGACGGGGATGACCGTTTCGAAGCCGTTGCGCAGGACCGTCGCCTGTTTCGGTGCCAGGTCCATGAGTTTTTCAATGGCGGTGCTGGTCTTGCCTTTGGCGCGGGCTTCGAGGAACTTGCCGATGTCGATGAGGGTGACGATCATGCCGGCTGATTCAAAGTACAGGTTGGTGCTGTACTGGGCGACGAGGGCCCAATCACCGTGGCCCATGCCCCAGCTCATGCGGAAGATGGCGAAGACGCCGTAGACGGCAGCGGCCATGGAGCCGAGCCCGACCAGGCTGTCCATGTTCGGTGCACCCTGGAAGAGGTTGCGGAAGCCGTTGACATAGTACTTGCGGTTCAAGTACATGATGGGCAGGATTAATAAGAACTGGGTAAAGGCAAAGGTAATGGCATTTTCATCTCCGTGGAAGACGTACTGGAAGCCTTCCGGGACGGGGATGCCGAACCATTCATAGAACATGTGGTGCATGGCGATGTACATGACCGGAATCAGGAAGAGGATGGACCCGATGAGGCGGTGCTTCATGGCCTTCATTTCTTCCTTGGCAATGTCGGATGCGCTTTTCTGGGGCGCACCGGCCGACTGCGGGCTGCCGCTTTCAGCCGGGCTGGCGCCATAGCCGGCATCGATGACGGCCTGGATGATGTCTTGTTCGCTGACGACGTTTTCATCATACGAGGCCTGCATGCTGTTGGTCAGCAGGTTGACGCTGGCCTTGTCGATACCGTCCAGCTTGTTGACGGCTTTTTCCACGCGGGCTGAGCAGGCGGAGCAGCTCATGCCGGTAATGGTGAATTTTTCGTGCTTCAAAATACTCACTCCTTTATTTCATGAGTTTTTGTAAAGTGCAGACGAGTTCATCGACGACTTCGTCCTTGCCTTCACGGATGTCGTGGACGACGCAGGACTTGATGTGCTGGCCCAGGAGCTCCTTGTTGAAAGAATTCAAGGCCGACTGGATGGCACTGACCTGAGTCAGGATATCAATACAATAGCGATCGTCTTCGACCATTTTTTTCACGCCCCGTACTTGGCCTTCGATGCGGTTCAGACGGGAAATGAGTGATTTATACTCTTTGCCCTCTTTATTGCGATACTTATGCTTTTCCGTATCGCAGCAAGGACAGACTTTCTTTTCGTCCATAATTGAATACTCCTTTCAAATAAATACCCCTATGGGGTACATTGATATAATATACCTATAAGGGGTATATGTCAAGGGGAGTTGTTAGTGGTTAGTAGTTAGTGGATGGTTTTTTATTTGTAGGGGCGCCCGCTCCGGAATATGCATGATTTCCCAATCAGTTTGCCAGGAGAATCATCCAAACGGGCCGCCTTAACAGGACGGCCCCTACGGTGCGGCCATGAGGCCGCCACGAGCCACGAACCACTAAAAAAAAAGGCGCTGTCTTCACGCGACAGCGCCTTTTTTTTATCCTTATTTCAACAATGCTTTGACGGCTTCTGTTTCGTCCGTAGCGTTTTCGTTACCAGAGATGATGGCACCCTGGGCTACGATGCAGTCGAGGCCTTTGTCCTTGCGGACCTGGTCGACTTTGGAAACGACGTCTTTTTCAATGGGGACGATCAGCTTGTTTTCCAGCTTGCTCAGGTTCTGAGCGAGTTCACGGCCGAGGTTCTGGCGTTCCTGATCGGTCTTCATTTTCGGAGCTTTTTTAGCGAACTGTTCGTTAGCATCTTTGACAGCAGCCTGCATCTGAGCGCTGACTTTCGGAAAGTCCTTGTGGGACTGTACTAAGGTATCGAAGTTGACGTAACCGACGCCGGAAGCGAAGGCCGACGAAGCAGCGACAAGGCTCATCATTCCCATAACGGCAAGGGATGCCAATTGTTTTTTCAGTTTCATAATGTATTCCTCCTGTACCGCAGAGCGGCTGAATTACTCTTTCTTACAATGTTCTATTCGTATATTATAACAAACTTATTGCTAAAGTACAACATGCACGGCTTCAGGCCTTTTCATCTTCCCCTTCTGTCTTGTCTTCGTCATCATCGTGGATATAGATATATTTATCCTTTTTCATCTTATCGATGATTTCCGGAGCCATGGCGATGAGTTTTTCAAAAGCCGAAGCCTGGTAGCCATCTTTCTTGATGGAGAACATTTCGACTCGGTCGCCTTTGATGACCAGGATGGCTGCCGGTTCCATCTTAGCGCCGCCGCCGCTGCCGGCACTGCTGCGGCCGTTTTCCGTCTTGCCATTGACGCCGCCGGACCCGAAACCAAAGGTGACGTCGACGAAAGGCACCAGGATGGCATCGCCGATGTGGACGGCCTGGCCGACGACGGTTTCGACTTTGATCATTTCTTTGAAACTTTCAAAAATTTCTTCCAAGTTGTTCTTGATGTACGAGTTATCCATGTTCTTCCTCCTTGTTCACAGCGTGCCACTCAGCCCATAGACGGCGTACAGGCCGGGAGGCGGCAAAGACGGCTGTAAACAGAAGCAGCACTGCCGGATATAGACGGCCCGAAGCACGGACGGTACAGTCATACTGTTCCTCGACGAAATTGAATTGTAAGTCTGTGACGCTCCCCGGACAGATGGCATAGAGGGCGCCGGCCAGCATCCCCGTTTCATGGGGTTCCGGGAGGCCGATGATGCCGGTCAGGGTAAAGCGGCGGATCTGGCCATGGCCGAGCAGGCGGGACAGCCAGGTGAAGAAGGCCGCCAAGAAATCGCTATTGAAGATGCCCGGCAGGAGCTGGCATATCGGCGGCTTCTTTTTGGGGCTTCCTGACTCTGTCGATTCCGGGGCCTCCGGCCCTTTTTCGCGGAGCAGGTCTTCATACGTGAGGTGCTGGCTTTCTTTTTCGAGTTCCTCCCAGGCTTTCTTGGCTTCTTCCGGCGTCGGGGGCGGCGTTTCTACCGGCTCTTTCACGGCAGGGCTGCGCTTCCAGCAGGTATGCAGCTCGTGATGCGGTTCTTCGCCCAGGGAATAGGACCAGGATGCATCGGCCAGCTTCCGGCCCCAGCTTCCCTGGCCTTCGACCTGGAAGGGCGTGCCGATATGGACGGTCAGGGCATAGGTAATGGGCAGGCAGAGGATGAGCAGTATGCAGCTGAATAAAATGGCAAGGACGACGACAATCGCCATAGTGCAGCCCCCTTTTGTGAAAATAATCCGTTACTTTTATTTATTCTATATATATGGGGCAAGTTCCTTTTTTTTAGGCGTCCTGTTTTTCTTTTTCTTTTTTATTAAAAATGCAGTCTACGTTTTCGGCACCGAAGCAGCGGGAACAGGAAATGCACAGGGCCGGTTCCGTATCGCCCGATTTCCAGCGGTTCGGCAGGTCCGGCTGGCGCAGGAAGGGGCGGCTCATGGAAATGAAAGCCAGGTCTGTCGATTCCAGGGCTTCTTCGATATCGGCTATAGTGCGGAAGCCGCCGACGACGCCGACGTCGGTTTTACCTTTCAGCAGGGCAGCTGCCTCTGCTGCATAGGCTTTGAAGTACATCGGTTCCTTCGTGCGGCGGATAGCCCGGATCGGGCCTTTGCGCGGCAGGGATGACGTATTGCCGCCGCTGACTTCGATGGCGTTGACGCCCTGGTCGGCCAGCCAGGCCATGACCTGTTTGCTTTCTTCAAAGGTCAGACTGCCGTCTTTCATGAAGTCGGCACAGTTCAATTTAACCCAGATGGGATAATCGGCGCCGACGGCCTGGCGCATGGCAGCGATACATTCCAAAAGGAAGCGTGCCCGATTTTCCAGGCTGCCGCCGTAGGCATCGGTGCGGGTATTGAAATGGGGCGACAGGAATTTGCTGGCCAAATAGCCGTGGGCGCCGTGGAACTGGACGCCGTCGAAACCAGCCGTTTTGGCCCGAGCGGCAGCTTTTGCGACGGCGTCCGTCAATTCATGGATCTGGTCGACTGTCAGGGCCTGCGATTCCTGGGTCCATTTGCCGACCTTTTCCGTGACGCCGCTGGGGCTGAAGATGATGCGCGTTTCGCCTTCCGGCGTTTCCGGCATGAGGATGGCTGAGCCCATGACGACGAGCTGGGCTACGATTTTGCCGCCGTGCTGGTGGACGCGGTCGACGACCTGGGACAAAGGAGCGATACATTCATCGTCGTCGATGCGTATCTGACAGTGCTGGCGCGGTTCCATCTTATTCGTCGCCATCATCCCCGTGATGATGAGGCCGGCGCCGCCATCAGCCAGGTTTTCATACATTTCGGCCAGATTTTCTGTCGGAAGGCCGTAATTCCCCATTCCTTCAAAAGTAGCAGAACGGACAAGGCGGCACTTCGCTTCAATACCGCCAATGCGACATGTATCAAATGACATGGTAGAAATCTCTCCTTGGTAATATAAAATGAATTTCAGTTTATCTTGAACATTATACAATATTTGCAGAAATAAGCCAATGCATTGTTTTTTGCTCCTTTTATAAAGTGTGATGTTTTTAGTTGGCTTCATTAAGCGAGTATGATATAATACAAGTGTTTGTTAATTTTACAATTCACGAAGGGATGTTGAATACATGGCTACAGCAATGGTAATCGGAACCCAATGGGGCGACGAAGGTAAAGGTAAGATCGTAGATTATTTGGCCCAGAAGGCCGATGTCGTCATCCGCTCCCAGGGTGGGAATAACGCCGGCCATACGGTCGTCGTCGACGATAAGTCCTTTGCACTGCGTCTCTTGCCGTCGGGGATCCTCTTTTCCGACAAAACCTGCATCATCGGCAGCGGCGTCGTTGTCAATCCGAAAGTCCTCCTTGAAGAAATCGAAGGCATGACCTCCAAAGGCGTGCAGATCAGCAAATTGGAAATTTCCACGCGTGCGCATGTCATCATGCCGTATCATATCCGCATTGATGAAGAAGATGAAAAACTCAAGGGCGACGCTAAGATCGGCACGACGAAAAACGGTATCGGACCGTGCTATGCCGACAAAGTCAACCGCGTAGGCATCCGCATCGGCGACCTCATGGACCGCGATGTCTTTGCCAAGAAACTGCGCGTCAATATTGACCTTAAAAACCGTCTCTTTGAAAAATATTATGGCTGCGAAGGCTTCGATTATGATGAAGTCCTCAAAGAATACCTCGGCTATGCCGACCAGATCCGCCAGTATGTAAAGGATACGAACTATTCGGCCAATCTCTATGTCAGTGAAGGCAAGAAAGTCCTCTTTGAAGGGGCTCAGGCTGCTATGCTCGACCTCGACCATGGTACATATCCCTTCGTTACCAGCTCCAATCCGACGGCTGGCGGCGCCTGCACCGGTTCTGGCGTCGGCCCCCGTCGCATGGAAAATATCGTCGGCGTCGTCAAAGCCTATACGACCCGCGTCGGCGCTGGCCCGTTCCCGGCAGAACAGCTCAACGAAGTTGGCGAATACCTGCGCAATACAGGCCATGAATTTGGTACTGTCACCGGTCGTCCCCGCCGCTGCGGCTGGCTCGATACGGCTGTCGTCAAATACGCAGCTATGCTGAACAGCCTCGATTACCTGGCTATTACCCGCCTGGACATCCTCGATGACCTGGATACCATCAAAATCTGCACGGGTTATAAATATCAGGGCCAGATTCTAAAAGAATATCCGGCCAGCCTCGACGTCCTGGAAAACGTCGAACCGATTTATGAAGAAATGCCGGGCTGGAAAGCCGATATTTCCAAGTGCAAATCGTACGATGAATTGCCGGAAGCAGCCCGCCACTATGTCGAACGCATCAGCGAACTCACGGGCGTTCCCCTGGGCATCGTCTCCGTCGGCCCGAACCGCAGCCAGACGATCATCCTCAAAAAGATTTTCTAAAAACAACTGAATTACACCATAATATGTGAAAGGTCCTGCCGCTTATGCGGCAGGACCTTTCAAGTTGTTAGTTGTTAGTAGTTCGTGGTTCGCCAAGAATAAACGCCCCAATCGGGGCATCCGTAGGGGCCGTCCTAAAAGGCGGCCCGCCGTGACCGGTCGGTAATACATTATATGGTCCATGTGGCATGACTTTACGACCTGCGTTTTTTTGGACTCAGATGCGGCGTTCCGCCGCGACAGACTCAAGCTGACAACGACGCTTCGGGAAACCCTCAGCGCGTAGCGGGCCGCCCTTTGGGACGGCCCCTACGAGTCACGAGCCACGAGCCACGAGTCACGAGCCACGAGCCACGAACCACGAGTCACGAGTCACGAGCCACGAGCCACGAGTCACGAGCCACGAGCCACGAGCCACGAGTCACGAGCCACGAGCCACGAATCACGAGCCACGAACCACGAAAGGCCTTCGGCCTATTCCCCGCAATGGCCGGCCATGGCGCAGGCGCTGCACGAGCCGGAGCAGCCGCCGCCGATGAAGTTCAGGCCGATGACGCCGGTTACGGTTTTTCTCGGCATGAGCATGCCGCTGGGCAGGAGGGAAACGCCGATTTGTTCGGCGTGGACGGCCTGGGCGATGTTGGCCATCTGGCCGGCTGGCCAGTCACCGGTACCGGGATTCATGATCCAGGCGGCTTTATAGCCTTTATCGGCGCCGGCTTCGTCGAGCATGTCGACGAGCTGTTTCGTATAGCCGGCAGTAGCGACGGCCAGGGCCGAATCGAGGGCCAGGCCACGGGTGATGTCTTTGTTCATGAACAAGGCATCGACTTCTTTTTCCACGGCTTCGCCCAAGGTGACGGCATACATCAGGACGATGGCTGAATCTTCGATGCGCTGGCAGGCCGTCGGGCTGCTGATGGTGAAGGGGCTGTCGCAGAGGACCATATGAGATGTATTGTCATAGAAGCACTGCTGGCAGATGGCCTGTGGTTTGGCCAATTCCATGACGCGCTGGCACGCTTCCTGGACGAAATCATCGGAAAGTTCGGCAGCTCCGCGCTGCAAGGCATATTCTTTGACGCTGGCGGCGTCGATTTCCCGCAAGGGGTCGGTAAATGTTGGCATTTTATACATCCTTTCTGAATCTGTACATTTGCTTCTTATTATACCATAGAAATTGTTAGAAAAATCAATGAAATCGGGGCAATAAATATTTGATTAAATGGTGGATAGACGATATACTATAATATAGACTTTAAAAATAATTTTGATAGAAATGAGGTGGACATGGTGGCAGTCGACGAGTCCCCGGCTGAACGGGGCGCCCCGGCAGAAATCGCCGTAGAATGTATTGTCCCCAATCCCCATCAGCCGCGGCAGACCTTTGATGAACAAGGGCTGGCCGCTTTGGCGGATTCCATCCGTCAGCATGGGCTTGTCCAGCCCGTCGTCGTCCAAAAGACAGGACCTGGCCGGTATGAACTGATTGCCGGCGAACGGCGGCTGCGGGCAGCGAAGCGCTGCGGCTTGAAAACGGTGCCGGCCATCATCCGCAAGTATACGCCGGATGAAGCGGCTGAAATCGCCCTTGTCGAGAATCTGCAGCGCAAGGACCTGGATGCCATTGAAGAAGGCCTGGCTTATGAGCGGCTCATGAAGGACTTCGGCTTTACCCAGGAACAGACGGCGCAGAAAGTCGGGAAAAGCCGGTCTCACGTGGCCAACATGGTCCGGTTATTGCAGCTGCCAGCTGACATCAAGGAATGGATTGCGGCGGGACGCTTATCCATGGGACAGGCCCGCCCTCTTTTACATCTGCCTTCTGCGAAATTGCAGCGTGAAGCGGCCCTGCACATTTTGAAGCATGACCTGTCGGCCCGCAAGGCCGAGGCCCTGGTGCGCCATTTGATGAGCCAGGCCAAGCCTCGTCCGGAGCCGGATGCTCACCTGGCCTGGCTGCAGGATAAGCTGAAGATGTCCTTGGGGACTGACGTTGCCATCCAAGTGGGGAAGGACCGGAAAAAGGGGAAAATCGAGATTTCCTTTTCTTCGGAAGCAGAATTTGAACGGCTGCTGTCGATCCTTACCGAAGAAAAAGAAGACCCATCGCCGTCCCCTCTTTCTTCGTTTCACATATAAATTTTTTGCATGTTCATGGGAGGAAAGAAATGCTGAATGTCGATATGCAGGCTGCCCTGATGGCGCTTGCCGGTATTGGCGGGCTGATTTTATTGATTTTGCTCGTCTATATCGTCATTTTACACAAGAAAATCAGAAAATTAGAAACGAATTATACTTTTTTTATGCAAGACGAAACGGGAGCCAGCGTCGAATCCAAGCTGCGTGACGACGTCGACAAACTGCATAATCTGCAGGGGACGCTCGACATGATCCACCAGACGCAGAAGGACATCATGGCTGTCCAGAACCATTGTTTCCGTAAAATTGGGTTCGTTAAATATAATGCCTTTGACAATATCGGCAATAATCTGAGCTTTGCCTTTACCGTCCTCGACGGGAAGAATGACGGTTTCTGCCTTTCCAGCGTCTATGGACGCAACGAATCGCGTATTTTCGCCAAACCGATCGTTGAAGGGAAATGCCTCTACGGGATGAGCGAAGAAGAACGGGAAAGCCTGGACAATGCCTTGAATTACAGCGGCGATATGCAGGCCGTTCAAAAGGATCTGGAAGAATAATAAAGAGGGGAAAAGTGTGAAGATCCACATCAAGATATATCCATGGATGCGCACCCTGCAATCATGGTTCCAACGAATGAAAGCCTGGGAAACACCGTCATGGTGGCCGTCGTTCCTGAAAACGGACCGGACGGAGCCCCTGGTCGTGACACCAGCTCAATATAAGAAACTCGTCCGCGCCTGTGCTGTCGCAGTGGTCGTCATTGTAATCGCTGCAGGCATCGGCATTTACGAGTTCGTTTCGCTTCAGCAGACTAAAGCGCAGGAAGCCCTGCATGAACAACAGCTGGAATTGATGCGTGAAAAGACGACATCCCTCCAGGAAAAGATGGATAAGATGGATTCCCTGGACCAGGAACTGCGGCAAATGGTCAAGGGTTCGGGGGCTGGTGACAGCCCAAAAGGTGACGGTGGCGTAGCAGGGGGACAGAAGAAATCTCCGGACCTTTCTCATGCCAGCTACAATGACCTGTTATTGGCCACCTCGCGTTTGGAAACCCGCAGTAATGCCCGCATCATCAGCTTCATCACCTTGAAGACGGTCTTGAGCGATACGGCAGGCGAACAGGTTCGGCAAATGCAGCAGATTACCCATAAGTACCAGGGAGGAGCCCTGGCCGGCGGCCAAGGGGGCGATGCCAGCAGCACGTCGACGACGCCTTCCATCTGGCCCGTCAGCGGGACGATTACGTCCAATTTCGGCTATCGCGGCAATCCTATTGGCGGCGGCTCCGGCTTCCACGAAGGCATCGACATCGGTGTCGACTACGGGACACCGGTCCGGGCGACGGCAGCCGGGAAAGTCACTATGGCCGGTTGGGTCGATGGTTATGGCAACCTCGTTGAAATCGACCATGGCAATGGGTTCGTTACCCGCTATGGCCATAACTCCATGCTGTTAGTTACGGTAGGACAAGAAGTCCGGGCCGGTTCGATTGTTGCCTTAGCCGGCAGTACAGGCCGCAGCACGGGACCGCACGTCCATTACGAAGTCCGCGTCAATGGAACCCCGACCAACCCGCTGCTGTTCTTGCCGTAGGGGGATTAGCATACAAGGGGAGTTGTTATTATGCTAGGCCCTTTTACTCAAAGGTTTGGGGTTTGATGTTTGAAGTTTGAGGTGATGGGAAAATTTTATGTCCCTCGACATCAAACATCAAACTTCACACATCAAACTAAAAAAGGGCTTGTCGTAGAACGACAAGTCCTTTTTCACTACCCCCAGGAAGGAGGATTTTATGAAGAGATACATGGAGATACTGGCTTTTTGTATGCTTTTTATGGCTTTTTTCCTGAGTGGATGCAGCTTGTCTCCGACGAATACGGGTGTCCTCATCGGGACGAACCTGGCTTTGAGCGGCAAGGGGATGTCCTATTCGACTTCGACAGAACGGGGCATCGAACTGGCCAAGGATATGGTCAATGACCGAGGCGGACTGTTGGGCAGGCCCGTCCAGATTGTATCCGTAGATAACCACGGCAAGCCGGAAGATGCCGAAGCGGCTATCCAGCAGCTGACAGTACGCCACGTATCGGCCATCATCGGGCCGGACCTGACGGATTGTACGCGGGCGGTCTTACCTAATGTGGAAGCCGTGAAGATCCCCCTCATCAGCCCGGCCTGCACCCAGCCGGATATCACCGTTGATCCGAAGTCTCACGAAGTCTACCGCTATATTTTCCGGGCGGCTTATATCGATGCCTCTCAGGGACGGGCCATGGCTGATTATGCTTTGAAACAGCTCCATGTCAAGCGGGCCGCTGTCTTTTATTATCCCGATAAGACGTATGCCCAGGGCCTGGCCGAATATTTCCGCAGTGCCTTTGCCGCCAGTGGCGGTGAGGTCCCCGTCTATATCCCCGTGGAAGAGGTGCAGGATTTGACCAAATACCTGTCCTTATTGCAGCGAGAAAATGTCGATGTCATCTATCTTCCCGGCTACGATGACTGGACGATACCGGCCATTACGCTGCTGCGCAGTCACGGCATTTCCCAGCCCCTGCTGGGTCCCGATGGCTGGAACGGACCCAAGATGGAACGGGACGTCGATACATCCTATTTGACCCAGGTCTATTATACGGACCATTATGCCGGTCATGACGCCAGTGAAGCGGCCAGACGGTTTTCCCAGGCTTACTATGAAAAATACGGAGAATGGCCGGACAGTTATGCCGCTCTCGGCTATGATGCCTTCATGATGACGGCCGAAGCCATCGAACGCTGCCAGTCGGCAGAAGCGCCTGACGTAGCCCGGGAGTTGGAAAAGACCATTGATTATGACGGTGCGACCGGGACTATTTCCCTCGATGCCAATCATGATGCGATTAAAGATGTCTTCATCATGACCTTTAAAGACGGCCAGCCCGAACTGGCTGCGACGATTCCCAAAGACCGTCAGACACAGTAAGGCAGATACTTTGTCATGGCTTGACGCCGTGCCTTCCAGTCGGGCATGCGGATGGTCATGGCATCATAGAAATGGCGGGAGTGATTGGGCTGCAGGAAGTGGCAGAGTTCGTGGAGCATGACGTGGTCGATGATTTCTTCAGGCATGATAGCCAGGTAAGTGTTCATGGTGACGATGCCTTTGAGGGGCATACAGGACCCCCAACGCGACCGCATGACTCGCTGTTTCAGGACCGGGTCGGGCAAGGCGAGGCCGTCGAATAAGGACTGCATCCGGGATAAACTAGCAGGAAAAAGCTTTTTCCCCAGACTTTGCAGCAGCTTATGGTATAGCTTCTGTCTCATGACCGGTGTATCATCGGCCAGTTCCATGAAGACTGTCTGGCCGCTGCGGCGGATGCTGTTTTGCAGTCCCAGGCGGACGTCGAGTTTATAGGGCTGGCCCGCCAAATAGAGCGTATCGCCGTCGCTGAGGGTCAGCATGGGGAATTTCTGTTTTTGTTCTTTCATCTGGGCCATGGCACGGAGAATGAAGTCCGTCTTCTTTTTCAGGAAATCTTCGATATATTCCCAAGGAACACGGGCCGGTGCCGACAGGTACAATGTGCCGTCACTACGGACGTGGAGATTGATATTTTTCACTTTCTTGCGGACCAAGATGACTGGAAAGGTCTGGCCTTGGGCCGTGAATTGGCATTGTTCATTCGTCATGGCGATACCTCGCAGAAATAAGATTTGTAGCTATTGTAAATAGAATTTATTCGTTTGTCAAAAAGGAAGGTAGATTATGCTCGATTTTACGGCTATTGACTTTGAAACGGCCAATAAATATGCCAACAGCGCCTGTTCCCTGGCAGCCGTCACTATGAATGATGACCGCTGTGTCAAAGAAGGTTATACGCTTATTCAGCCGCCTTTCATGCGTTTTGATCCAGGCAATATCCAGATTCATGGCATCACGCCGGACCAGGTCGCCCATAAACCGAAATTCGATGCCCTGTGGGAACGCATCCGGCCGCACCTAGAAGGGCGTATCCTGGTCGCCCATTACGCCGTCTTCGATACACGGGTCCTGCGCAGCCTGCTGAAGACATATCACCTGGAAAAGCCGCAGGCATCTTATGCCTGCACGGTCGAAATCTCCCGCCGTGTCTGGCCGGATCTGCCGAATCATAAACTGGATACGGTCGCCGGTTACCTGGGCTATTCCTTCCACCACCATCAGGCTTTGGACGATGCCCGGGCCTGTGCCTACATCGTCCTCAAAGCGGCTGAAATCGTCGGTGCTTCGTCTATGGAAGAACTTCTCGATGCGACACATCTTACTTTGAAAACCTTGTAATAAAGTTTGTAGCATGTAGTTTGTAGTTGTAGGGGCCGTCCCCAAGGGCGGCCCGTCTGTCATGGTGGTGTACACGTAATGCATGACGGGTGATGTGTGAAAACATCCTTCATCTGCCCGAATAGCTATGTCTACCATTCACAGCGGGACGCCTTAGCAGGACGTCCCCTACGATATCGCATACAGGCGATGGAAATGAACTCAAGACAGCTGGCGGAACGGACAGCAGTGGCGACGGCCCGCTTGTGGGAATCCCATGAACTGCCCGTTCTCAGGTTGTAGGTCGTTCGTCGTATGGAAATAAAAATAATAAGCCGTCACGATGAACGATGAACGACGAACGAACAACTTTTGAGATAAAAGCGTCCGGCATAATGGCAGAAAGTCTCACTGTAGTATTGACTAGTCAATTTAAGAGTGCTATGATATATCCCGTCAATAAATTTGACTAGTCAATTATAAAAGGAGCGATTGCATTGATAAAAGAAAGATTATGGACTCGTGATTTCATGGCTTTGGTCCTGGCCAATGGCTTTTTATTCGCTGGTTTCCATTTTCTCTTGCCGACGATTACCCTCTATGCCGCTAGTTTAGGAGCTACTGGCGGGGAAATCGGTCTCATCGGCGGTATCTTTGGTTATTCGGCCATTTGTATCCGCCTGTTCACGGATACCGGTGTCCACTATTTAGGGAAAAAGAAGTGCCTTTACCTGGGTCTGGCTCTTTCCATTTTAGCCACCGTGTCGTATTATATGTTTGATAGTATCCACGCCATCGTAGCTGCCCGTATCCTCCACGGCTTTGGTTTTGGCCTGAGCACGACTTTTGCAGCGGCTATCGTCGCCGATGTCATCCCGGCCAGCCGCCGCGGCGAAGGGATTGGCTATTTTGGCTTGGGCAGTACGGTCATGATGGCGCTGGCTCCGGCTGTTGGTTTATTTTTGCTCAATGATATCAGCCCGGCAGCTTTGTTCTTCTCGTCGGCTGCCGTTTCCTTCCTGGCTGTCCTTGTCAGTATCTTCTGTCATGCCGGTAAGAAAGTTCGTCAGGTAGAAGTGACGGAAAAGGCTTCCCTGCGTGACCGCATCTGTGAAACGGGCACGGGCCTTCCCGCTATTTTGACGATTTTCTTCGGCGCCGCCTATGGCAGTGTCAATACGTATATCGCCATGATGGCTGCAGAAGCCCATATTGAAAATGCCGGTTTATTCTTCATCATTGGGACGCTGTTTGTCTTCATTTCCCGTCCCTTTGGCGGCCGTCTCCTCGATGCCAAAGGCGCCTTTGCCGTCGTCATGCCCGGGTCGGTCTTGTATTTGATCGGGCTGTTGCTCATCATGGCCGCCCATTCGCTGATGGTCTTGCTGGCATCCTCTGTTTTTTATGGTTTAGGTGCCGGCTTACTGCTCCCGGCTCTGCTGACGTGGATCCTGAATATGGTCCGCCCGGAACGTCGCAGTTCTGCCAGCGCGACCTTCTATAATATGCTCGATATCGGTACCAGCACGGGTATCCTCGTCTTGGGCGTCATCGCCGGTATAGTAGGCTATCGCCACATGTACTGGAGCGTCACAGCCCTTATGATTTGTTTTGCTGTCCTGTTTATGTTCTGTCATTATCGCTATGGCAGCGATGTCATGGCTAGTCAGAAAGTGGGAAAAGGAGCCGTCGCCGATATCCATAAAGATTGAGAGGTATCCCTATGGACATACGAGATCGGAAAGATGATGAATTGATACGACAATTATTCTGTACAACCCGGATTTTTTCCCGGACTTTGAACGGCTGTGTCGCCCCTTTAGGACTTCACAGCTCGGAATGGATGGTCCTGAACTTCATTCACTTGAATGACGGCATTGCCCAGGCCGATTTGATCCGCTATTTCAAGGTAGAAGCGGCAGCGATTACGCGCACGTTGAGCCGGCTGGAGAAGAAAGACCTGATTTGCCGTCATCCTATGGAGAAAGGGCGGGGCAAGTACATCGAATTGACCGAAGCCGGCCGGGACCTGTTCGCCAAAGCGGAACCTTTTGTAACGGCCCATCGGAGACAGGCCTTGCAGGGATTGTCAGCAACGGAACGTCAGCAGCTATTGACGCTGTGTGCGAAAGTCCAAGCGGCTTTAGAGGCGGAATAGTATATATTTTTATCATATAGAGGGCATACCTATACTGATTTCCCATAGATAGCTTACAAATCATCGGCATATGCGTATAATTAAATCAAGATATTACCTATGCTGAAAGGAGATTTTAAAAATGAAAATTGTCTTGTTGGAATCGTTAGGTATCAGCCAGGAATTACTTGATTCGTATGTAAAACCCTTGAAGGAAAAAGGCTATGAATTTGCTGCGTATGAACGCAATGATGACCCAGCCGTCCAGATTGAAGAAGCGAAGGACGCCGATATCCTCATCATCGCCAACATGCCCCTTAAAGCGGAAGTCATCAATGCCTGCCCGAACCTGAAGTACATCGACGTTGCCTTTACAGGTGTTGATCACGTCGCCTTGGATGCTGCCAAAGCAAAAGGCATCAAAGTCAGCAATGCATCGGGCTATTCGACCGTTGCTGTTGCTGAATTGACCATCGCCATGATGCTCGACTTGCTCCGCCGCGTTCCCCAGGTCGATGCGGCTTGCCGTGCTGGTGGGACGAAGGCCGGCCTTGTCGGCAACGAACTGGAAGGGAAGACAGTCGCCCTTGTCGGCACTGGCCACATCGGTCATCGCGTTGCCGAACTGGTCCATGCCTTTGGTGCTAAAGTCATCGCCTATAACGGCTTCTCTCATAAAGCCGATACGGAACTGATCAAATACTTGCCCATGAAAGAAATGATGGAACAGGCCGATATTGTCAGCCTCCATTGCCCGGTAACGGATAAATCAAAGGGCTTGATCAATAAAGAAACTTTGTCGTATATGAAACCGACAGCCTTCCTAATCAATGAAGCCCGTGGCCCTGTCGTCGTATCACAGGACTTGGCCGATGCCTTGAACAGCGGTAAAATCGCCGGCGCCGGCATTGATGTCTTTGAAAACGAACCGCCTCTCGACACTAATCACCCGCTGCTTCACGCTAAGAATACCATCGTCACGCCGCACGTCGCTTTCGCTACGGCAGAATCCATGGCTAAACGCGCTGTCATCGTCTTTGACAATATTGATGCTTACTTAGCGGGGAACCAGAAAAACGTCATCCTCTAATTTCACACCTTTTTACAAAGGGGCTGTCGCATTCAGCGATAAGCCCCTTTTGTGATTCGTTTGGCGTGGTTCGAACGAGCCACGACCCACGGCAAACGACGTGAAACAAGGGATTGCACATGTTGGCAGAAGCCTTCGTGCGGCAATCCCTTTTTGCTTTCAGTGTGAACGTTTTCAGTGTAGGGGCGCCCACGTGGGCAATGTCAGTAAGTTTAGGAAATTCATAAATAAAAGACCGCCAGATACATGTGGCGGTCTTTTTGTATGTGATTTGCTGAGTGCTTTCATGCTTCTAGGACTTAGTTTGCGGCGCTGCCGCTAAGTACACTGGATTGTAAGGGCGCGGGAGCGCCTGAAAAGGCTCCCCTGTGAAGGGGAGCTGGCCGCCGTAGGCGGTCTGAGGGGTTCTTCAGCAATCTTTTTCCTCTGAACTCCCTTGTAATAAGAGAAAAAACGTGTAAAACAGTAGTAAAGGGGGCGATTCTATGGACATCATTGTTCAAGTCAAGAATTGCATTAAGGACGCGATATACCAAGTAAAAGCGAATATTTCTGTGTATTCCCGTCATTCAGGGATTGATTTTATACGCAAACGAAAGCTGACGCTTCCCGTCTTAATCCGCTTTTTGTTGTGCCTGGAATCCAATTCGTTAGGAAAAAGCCTGCTTACTTTTTATAGTGTGTAGTTTTTATTGGTTTATCAGTTTACTTAATTAGTTTACATTACGTGACGTTTGAAATAAAAACATAGTTATTAAGCCAATTATATATATGTAAATCTAAATAAACCAATTTACTGACACTGGAAGCAGTGTTTTTTTTTCTTCTGAAAATATACAATTTGCGCCTGTTTTATCGCTTAAGCCCCGCCAGAAGACTCCCGCCTCTTAGGTGGGGATGAATGGCGGGGCTTGAGTGGGTTCAATGCCCGTAAAAAGCACAAAACTCTGTAATTCATCTTGAAAATCATCACTATTTCCCACATAATAATCATATAATAAAAAAAGGAGGTGAAAAATGTGTATCTTACTCAATCAAATGTCATCAGAAATCTTTCCAAAGAAGACTATGCCATGCTGCGAGAGATGTGCCAATACAGCAATAACCTCTACAACGTGGCTCTCTACAACATCAGGCAATACTATTTCCAAGAGAAGAAGTTCTTGAAATACGAAGAAAATTACCATGTCTGCAAGGAAAACGAAAACTACGGTCTGTTGCAGGCTGGCGTTTCTCAGCAGATATTGAAGGTGGCTGACCGCAGTTTCAAGTCATTCTTCAATCTCATAAAAAAGGCAAAATCAGGAGAATATCGCTTCAAGGATATCAAAATGCCTCACTATCGGGAAAAGGGCGGCATGTTCAACCTGATTCTCTCCACGAACGCCATAAACGTAAAAGATGGATTCTTGACGATCCCCATGAGTCGGGGATTTTCTAAACGGCATGGCCGTAAGCCAATCAAAATCCCTTTCCCTGCGAGACTGAAAGAAAAAACCATCAAGGAAGTCCGTATCTGCCCCGTATATAATGGCAGATACTTCAAAATCCAGTATTGCTATCTTCAGGAGAAAGAACCTCAAGACGTTTCACCGGACAATGTTCTTGCTATCGACATCGGTCTTGAAAATCTGGCAACTTGCGTGACCAACACCGGGACGGCGTTCATCATGGACGGGCGTAAACTTAAATCAATCAACCAGTATTGGAACAAGCAGAAAGCCTACTATCAGGGGATTGCCGACAAACAAGGACAGAAGAAAACGCACAGGCTCTATGCCTTAGCAAGAAAACGTAACAATCGGACACAGGACTACCTCCGCAAGGTTGCCCGCTATATCATCAACTACTGTATCGAACACCGTATCGGAACTATCGTCTGTGGTTATAACGGTGACTTTAAACGTAGTATCAACCTGGGTAGGATAACCAACCAACAGTTTACGCAAATCAGTTTCGGTAATCTGCGTGAAACACTGGAAGGACTTTGCGAGCGTTACGGTATGCGATATATCGAACAGGAAGAATCTTACACTTCTCAAGCAAGTTGCTTGGATTTAGACGATATTCCTGTCTATCATCCGGAACAGCCGTATACTGGCACGTTTAGTGGGAAGCGTATCCACCGTGGCTTGTACCAGTTCGCCGATGGCAGGATGGCCAACGCGGATGTGAATGGAGCATACAACATACTCCGTAAAAGTAAGCAGAACTTCGATTTCGAGGGACTGTGTAAGGGGCTTTTGGACAGCCCTTTGAGAATAAGGATATCCTGACAGCTAACTCCTTTGGGATAGGCTGTCAGGCATTAGTCCGTGTATCAAACTTCTCAAGAATCTCCCGCTTCTATAAGCGGGAGAGGTTCAAGTCTTTGAAGCTTCCGCCAGGTACGGCTATGTCGGAACAGGAACTGTCGGGCATTTTGAATGTCAGCCGGACGCCGGTACGGGAAGCCTTTATCCGTTTGTCACAAAAGGGACTGCTCGAGATTTTACCGCAGCGCGGGACCTTCGTATCCAAGATTCACACGGAACAGCTGGCAGAGTTCCGCTTTTTTCGGGTTACCTTGGAACGGGCCATTATAGAATTGGCCTGTCAGGCTTTTCCGGATCCGTGGCGGACGAAACTAGAATTTTGCATTTTCGAGCAGGGGAAATTCATTACCTCGAAAGATGCAGAAAACTTTTTCAAGAGTGACAATACGTTGCACTCCCTGCTCTATGAAGGTTGCGGCAAGCCCCATATCTGGCAGATCGTCCAGGAATCAAACCTGGATTATGCCCGGGCCCGCGTCCTCAACGTCAGCGATGCCGCTGAGCAGATGAACCTTCTTTATGAACAGCATAAAGGCATTGTCGGAGCCATCTTTGCCGGCAATACCGAAATGGCGCAACGCATCATGACCGAACACATCAATAAGGTCATGGGCGACGTAGAAGTATTGAAAAAAGAATATCCAGAGTATTTCCGGTAAAGATAGTTTGTAGTACAGAGTTCACTAAAAACTACAAACTGCAAACTTAGTACTCAAAAAGGGCTTGTCGCATACGCGACAAGCCCTTTTCTCACCTCCTGAAACTTTCCCGTTCTACGAGGTCGGCACTAAATTCGGTGCGGACTGGGACGGAATCCGGTTCTTTTCCGGTCAGTTCGGTGACGATATGGACGGCGGCATTGCACAGACTGGTCAGTTTGTTGTCCAGGCTGGTAATGGTCGGCGTGGCGCATTGGGCCAGGATGGAGTTATTGCAGCCGATGACCGGGATGGTTTTGCCGTGGCGCAAAGCGGCCCGTTGGGCACCGATGGCGAAGATATCTTCTGAGGTGACGATGGCATCGAATGAGATGCCGTCTGCGACCAAGCGGTCGATGAGCACTTCTGTGTCATCCAGGGTACGTGGTATTTGCTGGATGAGTTCCGGCTTTTCCGTTAAGTTCAAATCACGTATTCCCTGCCGGAAACCGTCGAGCTTATGGCGGCCGCTGTAGGTGAGGGAGTCGTAGATATAGAGGATGTCGTGGCAGTTTTTGGCAGCCAAGGCAGTAACGATCATTTTCATGCCTTCTTTTTCGTTACAGACGACGCTGTACATGTTAGGCTGATGGTAGTCGCTGTTGATGGTGATGACGGGAATCTGCCGGGCCGTGTCGCAGAGGAGACGGACGTCGGTTTCAGATGAAAAAGGCGTGCCAATAGTGATGATGGCATCGACGTGTTTATCGGCCATGTCAGAAATATATTTCCCGTTATGGCCCGTATCGCTGCCTGTATTGGAAAGCATGACATCGAAATGGTGTTTCCGCAGGCCGTCTTCCAGCAAGGATACGGCATGGGCATAGAAAATATCGGCCACATCGGTGCAAATGACGCCGACGATTTTCATGGAATCGAGGCCTAAGCCCCGGGCGAAGGGATTGGGCTTGTAACCCATTTCCTTCATAACTTGAAGGACTTTTGCCCGTGTCTTTTCGCTGACCCGTGTGCTGCCGTTGAGGACGCGAGAGACGGTGGCAATAGATACATTGCACTTCTGGGCGATGTCGTAAATGGTGATGTTCATAGCAATCGTTCCTCTTTGTGTAAAAAATCTGTGTTGCTTACATTATAGCATACTTTTTTCTGGATAAATGAGAAATCGCCACGATTTAAATGTAAGCGCTTAACCATTTGGAATAGAAAAATAGCAATATCTAGGCATGAAAGGAATAGGAAGGTAAATTTTTAATTCATATTTATGAGCTAAAAGCATAAAAAACGGCTAATTTTTCAAAATTAATACATAAAAATCATATCGTGTTGACACTTGAAGCATGACATGGTATTCTTTCGGTAAAGATAAGTGTAAGAGCTTACAATAAAAGTTGAGAATGACCGATGATATAACGGCCTTATATTTAGGAGGAGACGGACAAAATGAAACAATTCATGGACAAAGACTTCTTATTGGATACGGCGACAGCCAAGCATTTATTCCACGACTATGCAGAACATATGCCGATTATTGACTACCATTGCCATATTTCCCCGCAGGAAATCGCAGAAGATCACCACTTCCGCAGCATTACTGAAGTATGGCTCGGCGGTGACCATTATAAATGGCGCCTCATCCGTTCCAATGGGACACCGGAAGAAAAAGTTACCGGTACAGAATCGACAGACCTGGAAAAATTCGTCGAATATGCGAAAGCTCTTCCAAGAGCTATTGGCAATCCGCTCTATCATTGGAGTCATTTGGAATTGCAGCGCTATTTCGGCATTACCGAACCGTTGAGCGAAAAGAATGCTGAAGATATCTTCAATCGCTGCAACGCCAAGCTGCAGGAAAAAGATATGGGCGTCCAGGGCTTGATTAAACAGTCCAACGTCAAAGTCATCTGCACGACAGACGACCCGGCAGACGACCTGAAATGGCACCAGAAATTGAAGGATGAAAATACGTGCAGTGCCAAAGTCTATCCGGCTATGCGCCCGGACAAGCTGATGAACGTCGATAAAGCTGGGTATGCCGATTATATGGCCCGCCTCGGTCAGGCTGCGGGTGTTGAAATCAAGACCTTTGCCGATATCCGCAAAGCCATGGATAAGCGCATCGCCTTCTTTGAAGAAATGGGCTGCCGGGCTACGGACCATGCCCTGGAATATGTTTTCTGCCGTGAAGCCGATGAACAGACGGTCGATGCCATCATTGCCAAAGCTTTGAAGGGCGAAAGCATCAGCAAAGAAGAAACAGAAGCTTATAAGACGGCTGTCCTCACCTACCTGGCCGGTGAATATTACAAACGCGGCTGGGTCATGCAGCTTCACTTCGCCACCTTGCGCGACCTCAATTCGGAAATGTACCGCAAATTAGGGCCGGATACGGGTTTTGACAGCATCGCCGAAGGCAACTGCTGCAAAGGCCTCATCGCTTTCCTGGACCATCTTAACGAACTCCATATCCTGCCTAAGACGGTTCTCTACTCCGGGACGCCGAACGATAACGCCATGATCGGTACCATTATCGGCGCTTTCCAGGGCCCTGAAGCCCGCGGCAAGATCCAGCAGGGCGCTGCCTGGTGGTTCAACGATACGAAACAGGGCATGATCGACCAGATGACCAGCATTGCCAACTTGTCCGTCTTCGGCAACATCCTGGGGATGCTGACCGATTCCCGTTCGTTCCTGTCCTATGCCCGCCATGAATATTATCGCCGTATCCTCTGCAACTGGATCGGTAATTTGGTAGAAAATGGCGAATATCCGAATGATGAAGAGGCACTTCGCCAGCTCGTCGAAGATATTTGCTATAACAACGTGGCTAATTACTTCCAGTTTCAGATGTAAACGGAGGCGTAAACGATGAAAAATGTAAGTGAACTTTATCAAAAAACGCAGCATCCCGTGCGTATCCTGCAGTTCGGTGAAGGCAACTTCCTGCGTGCCTTCGTCGACTACGCCGTCGATGTAGCCAATGAAGAAAACGGTTTTGACGGCAGCGTAGCTGTCATCATGCCTCGTTCGGGCAAGACGGACCGCTTCTCCAAGCAGGATGACATTTACACGGTCTGCCTGCGCGGTCAACAGGACGGCAAAGTTTACAAAGAAAACCGCGTCGTCACTTCCGTCAAGACCGTCATCAGCGCCTGCGATGAATACGACGCCTTCATGGCTCTGGCCCATGAAGATTCGCTGGAATTCGTTGTCTCCAATACGACGGAAGCCGGCATCACGTTTGATGAAAAGGATGCCTTTACGGACTGCCCGCCGACGACTTTCCCGGCGAAACTGACGAAATTCCTCTATGAACGCTATACTTTCTATAAAGGCGCAGCCGACAAAGGCCTGACCATGCTGCCGACAGAACTGAACGACAACAACGGCAAGCTCCTCAGAGACTGTGTAAACCAATATATAAACACGTGGAAATTGAACGAAGGCTTCAAAATCTGGCTGGACCAGCACTGCTCTTTCGTCGATACCCTCGTCGACCGCATTGTCGTCGGCTATCCGAAAGACTCGATCGACGCCCTGCAGGCAGAACTCGGCTATGAAGACAACCTGCTTGACCAGGCTGAACCGTTCTCCCTCTGGGTCATCGGTGCCCCTGCCCTGGCTTCGCGCCTGCCCTTAAACTCAAGTAAATTCAATGTCGAATTTACGGACAGCATCCAGGCCTTCAAGGAACAGAAAGTCCGCATCCTCAACGGCGCTCATACGTCGATGGTCCTCGGTGCCTATCTGGCCGGCCTCGACTATGTCGGCCAGTGCATGGAAGACCCGATTATCCGCAAATCCCTGGACCAGACGGTCTTCGATGAAATCGTACCGACCGTCCATCTGCCGAAAGAAAAGGCCGTCGCCTTTGCCAAGGCTGTTTATGAACGCTTCGAAAATCCCTTTGTCAAGCACGCCTTGCTTGCCATTTCCTTGAATTCTATTTCTAAATGGAAAGCCCGCGTCCTGCCGACCTTTAAGGACAGTCTGGCAGCGACGGGGAAACTGCCGAAATGGCTGACCTATTCCTTTGCGGCTTTTCTGGCCTTCTATCGGACGACCCAGGCCGGGGAACATTGCCTCATCGGCTCGCGGTTGGGCAATACTTATGAAATCCATGATGATGAAGACAAACTAGCCTTTGTCAAAGAACAGGCCGGTAAGGGTACAGCTGAGTACGTCAAGGCCATTATGGCGCGCAGTGACTGGTGGGGTGAAGACCTGTCGGCTATCGACGGTTTTGCCGATGCCGTTACGGCTCATTTGGACCGCATGGCTGAAATCGGCGTCAAGGCCCATATTGCCGAATTGACAAAGGAGTAAACGATGAACGTATTCCAAATCCACCCTCATGATAATGTCGCCGTAGCTGTCGACGCCGTTGCCCAAGGCAGCGTCGTCACGGCAGGCGGCAAGACCTTTACGGTCTGCCAGGATATCCCGGCCGGGCATAAAGTGGCTTTGCAGCCCATTGCCAAAGGCGAAGACGTCATCAAGTACGGCTTCCCCATCGGGACGGCCAAAGTGGATATTCCTGTCGGCGCCTGGGTCCACACGCAGAATGTCCAAAGTAAACTCGGTGATTTACTTCACTATACCTACGAACCGGAAAAGGCGGATCGCTCTCCCTGGAAATGTGAAAAAAAATACGAATTTTTCGGCTATAAGAGGACAGATGGCAGTGCCGGCATCCGCAACGAAGTCTGGATCATCCCGACCGTTGGTTGTGTCAACAACATTGCCCGGGCCATTGAAACGGCTTCGCAAAGCTATAAAACAGAAAATATCGATGGCATCTATGCCTATAGTCATCCCCACGGCTGCTCGCAATTAGGCGATGACCAAGTCCATACACAAAAGATACTAAGTGGCTTAATTCACAATCCCAATGCCGGCGCCGTCCTGGTCCTGAGCCTGGGCTGTGAAAACAACCAGGTCAGCTTGATGAAAGACGTCATCGGCGATTATGATCCGGACCGGGTCAAATTCCTGGTCTGCCAGGATGTGGAAGATGAAATCGAAGCCGGGACGGCCATTGTCAAGGAACTTTGCGCCTATGCCAGCCAGTTCCATCGCCAGCCCTGCGACGCCTCGCTGCTGACGATTGGCCTGAAGTGCGGCGGTTCCGATGGTTTTTCAGGCATTACGGCCAATCCCCTGGTCGGAGAGATTTCCAACCGCCTCATCGCAGCCGGTGGCACGTCGATTTTGACGGAAGTGCCGGAAATGTTCGGAGCCGAAACGCTGCTCATGAACCGGGCCCGCAACCAGGAAGTCTTCGATAAGACGGTGGGGCTCATCAATCACTTCAAAGAATATTTCATGAGTTACGGCGAAAAAATCAATGAAAACCCGTCTCCCGGCAACAAAGCCGGCGGCATTACGACGCTGGAAGACAAGTCCTTGGGCTGTGTCCAGAAAGGCGGCCGGGCGCTCGTCGAAGACGTCCTGGCCTATGGCGACAGGGCAACGAAGAAAGGCCTCAACCTGCTGCAGGCACCGGGGAACGATTTAGTCGCCTCCAATGCCTTAGCCGCTGCCGGAGCCCATATGGTACTGTTTACGACGGGACGGGGCACGCCGTTTGCCTGCCCGGTACCGACGATCAAGATTTCCAGCAATAGCCACCTGGCCGGATTCAAGCGGAATTGGATCGATTTCAACGCCGGGACCATTGCTGAAGGGGAATCGCGGGAAGCCGCAGCGGACCGCCTTTTCCAATATATCCTTGACGTAGCGTCAGGTTGTGTCCATGCGAAATCGGAAGCCTTGGACAAGCACGAACTGGCTATATTTAAAAACGGAGTTACTTTATAAGGAGGGAGTGCAATGAGCACACAAGAAGGGACGTTGCCGAACAAGAGCGTAACGACTGAAACGGCAGCTTCTAAGGAAGGCCATGTGAAATTATCATGGCGTGAAAAAATCTGTTATGGTTTCGGTGACTTTGGCAACGGTTTCATGTTCGACTTAGGCCAGGCATATTTGACGAAATACTGGATCGACGTCTGCACCATTCCGGCAGCCGCCGTAGCCGGCATCTTCGCCTTTACGAAAATTTTCGATGCTTTCATGGATCCTATCGCCGGTTCCGTCATCGACGGCCGGAAGAATATCGGGCCCCGCGGCAAGTTCCGCCCGGTCATGATGGCTTCGGCTGTCATCCTGGCCATTTTGACGGTCATTACCTTTACCATGCCGGACTTGTCACCGACGGGTAAGATTCTCTTTGCCTATGGTGCCTATATGGCCTGGGGCCTCGTTTACTCGTTTACTAACATTCCGTATTCGTCCCTGGCCAGCGTCATGACCCGCGATGTCGAAGAACGAAGTCAGATGGCGACGACTCGTCAGGCCGGTTCTATCGGGGCCCAGCTCATTACCGGCATGGCCTTCGTACCGGTCGTCCTCATGTTCGCATCGCCTCATGAAGGCTTCTTTGCCGCGTCTATCGTCATGTCCATCATTGGCGTCATCGGCTTTGCTATTTGCTATTTCAACTGCCATGAACACGTTCCGGTCAAGCGCAATACTCAGAATGAACAGAAAGCGAAATTCTCGGACTACATTAAACTCGTGTTTACTAATAAACCGCTTCTGTGCATCATTTTGATGACCTTGTTTACTATTTCGGCCATGAATACGAATAACCAGATGATGATTTTCTTCTGCCAGTATAACTTGGGCCATATGGGTTTACAGCCGATTGTAAACGGTATCATGATGGGCTGCTCCGTCGTCGGTATCCTGCTCATTCCCAAACTGGTCAAGATGTTCGGCAAGAAAAAGACGGCCATCGGCGGCCTGCTCATCGGCTGTGCTGCGGACCTCCTGAACTTCGTCATTCCGACCAATATTTACACTTTCATCATCTTGGTCACCATCGGTTACGTCGCCCTGGCTATTCCGAACGGCGTCACCTGGGCTTTCGTTTCTGACGTCATCGACTACAGCGAATGGCATAACGGCATCCGTAAAGAAGGCATTACCTATGCGGCTTTCAACTTCTCCCGTAAAATCGCACAGGCCCTGGCCGCTGTTGTAAGTTCGGGCATCCTGGTCCTGACGGGCTATGTCGCCAATGCCGTCCAGAGTGAAATGACGCTGATGGGCATCAAAGCCGCCATGACCTTGTATCCTGGCGTTGCCCTGGGCATTGCCGCTATCATTCTCTATTTCTTCTATGGCCTGACCGACGATAAATTCAAAAAAATCGCCGATGATCTGAACCATGGTAAGTGGGAACACGGTACGATTGAATAAGGAGGCTTTGTCATGAAAGATAACACCTGCGGTTATTGCGTCAAAGGCGAACCGCTTGCTAAATTCGGTATTTACATCTGTGACTTATCGGTCAGTATGCTGGTCCTGTTCAAGGAACAGAGCCACCCCGGCCGCTGCATCGTCGCCTATAAGGACCATGTCAGTGAAATGACGGACTTGAGCGATGACGAACGCAATGCCTTTTTTGCCGACGTCGCCAAGGCTGCGAAAGCGATTCATCAGGCTTTCCATCCGAATAAGGTAAACTATGGTTCCTATGCTGATACGGGACATCATCTCCACGTTCATTTGGTGCCGAAATACAAAGATGATTTTGAATGGAACAGTACCTTTGTCATGAACCCGGACCGCGTTTACTTGACGGACGCCGCCTATGAGGACATGATTGATAAAATAAAGGCACAATTGGAGGCAGACCATGAGTAAAGTGCTTACAATCGGCGAGGCCATGGGCTTGCTGATTGCTGAAGAAATGGGGCCGCTGGAAGAAGTGGAACATTTTTCCCGCCATGTCTGCGGGGCAGAATTGAATTATGCCGTCGGTATGGCTCGTCTGGGCAACGATGTGTCGTATATTTCCAAGGTCGGCGTCGACCCTTTTGGGAAGTGCATCTGCAACTTCCTCAAGGCCAATGATATCCATGACGATTATGTCTGGACCGATGACGACCATATGACGGGCTTCCAGATGAAGGAAAAGGTCCTGGAAGGGGACCCGAAGGTAGCCAATATCCGTAAACATACAGCCTTTTCCCACTTCCAGCCGGCAGACCTCGCCGGTATCGACTGGACCGGCGTCGACCACCTGCACGTCACGGGGATTCCCCTGGCCCTGTCGGAATCGTGCCAGGAAACGATTTATACGCTGATGATGCGGGCCCATAGCAAGGGCGTGCACATTTCCTTCGACCCGAACCTGCGGCCCATGCTCTGGAAATCCCAGGAAATCATGGCCCGCGTCATTAACGACGCCGCCCAGTATGCTGACATCGTCATGCCCGGCCTCAATGAAGGCCGGATTCTGACGGGGATGGAAGACGAAAAGGATATTGCCGGGTACTACTTGCTGCGCGGCGTCCAGACCGTCGCCATCAAGATGGGCGGCAGCCATGGGACGTATATCCGCACGGCCGACGGCCAGGAATACCGCGTGCCGAGTTATCACGTCGACCACATCGTCGACACCGTCGGTGCCGGTGACGGCTTTGCCGTCGGCTTCACCAGCGCCATCCTCGACGGATTGAACCTGGAAGACGCTGCCCGCCGCGGTGCTGCTATCGGGGCCATGGCCATCCAGGTCGCCGGCGATAACGAAGGATTGCCGACGAGAGAGAAGCTTGAAGCGTTCATGGATGCGCAGCACTAGCCTGTTAAATGCGTAGGGGCGCCCATGTGGGGCGCCGCCTGAAGTGTGTGAAAAAGGAGTTCTGAACAATGGATAAACTTGATGTTGTCAATAAAATTAAAGAAATCGGCGTCGTTTCTGTCGTCCGCGGCAAGACCCCGGAAGAAGCCATCATGATGTCCGAAGCCTGCATCAAAGGCGGCGTCACGGCCATCGAACTGGCCTTCACGACGCCGCGGGCTCATGAAGTCATCGAAGCCCTTTCCAAGAAGTACGCCGACAACCCGGATGTCATCATCGGTGCCGGCACGGTCCTCGATGCCATTACGGCCCGCATTGCCATCCTCGCCGGCGCCCAGTTCATCGTATCGCCGGCACTGGACGTGGAAACGATCAAGCTCTGCAACCGCTACCGCGTCGCCGTCATGCCGGGGACGACGACCCTCAACGGCGTCATTACGGCCTTGGAATACGGCGCTGACGTCGTCAAAATCTTCCCTGGGGAAATCCTGGGCATGAAAGCCATCAAGGCCATCCACGGCCCCCTGCCGCAGGCTCCGCTCATGCCGACAGGTGGCGTCAACGTCGAAAACGCCGGCGACTGGATCAAAGCCGGCTGCGTCGCCGTCGGTGCCGGCGGTGCCCTCACCGGTGGCGGCAAGACAGCCGATGAAATCACGGCTACGGCCAAAAAATTCATCGCTGCCGTCCAAGCTGCTAGAAAGTAAAAGTTTATAGTACGGAGCTTGTAGTTTGTAGAAGATGGCTTTAAGTTTAAAACCATTCACTAAAAACTACAAACTGCAAACTTAATACTCAAAAAGGGCTTGTCGTCGTGCGACAAGCCTTTTTTTTATCTGTTTACAACCAGAGGGGAATGTTTAAATAAAGAAAATACCTAAAATAAAAATGTGATAACTAAGCCAATTAAGGCATATTAAATGAAAATAAATTAGTTTAAAATAGTTCAACAAAATACAAAATTTGTAACCGTTGACTTTACAATTAAAATGTCGTATGATAAGGATGTAATCAGGGTGATTCTATCCTGGATATTTTGATTCGTCTTTTATAGGAGGTTTTTTGACATGGATGCAAAAACAGTAGAATTTGTTACGACGAAAACTCACGATTTGATGGCAGCTCCCAGCTGCAACCCGGCTTTGAAAACAGCAGCTCAGGCTTGGCTCGACGCCGCTGATAAAGATGCTGCCACGCCGGCTTATGTCGAAGCTTTGAAACAGGGCGTTTCGACAATTGACGAACTCCTGGCTTTCGCGGCTTCGGAACATGCCGTACAGCTCATGGGGGCTGATGGTGCTAAACAGCTTTTGGCCCATGCCAAAGACATTCAGGCCAAAGGGGCTAAATTCTGTGACTGCCCGGCTTGTACGGCAGATTTGGCTATCCTTCGTGAATTAAAAGCCCTTTAAGGAGACTTTTCGTATGCAGATTTCCAGTCGGTTTACCATGGCCGTCCATACCTTATTGTGCATCGACTTTTTTGGCAAGACCGAAAAAGTGACCAGTGATTTCATTGCAGGCAGTGTAGGCACCAATCCGGTCATCATCCGCAAACTGCTCATCCAGCTCAAGGCAGCTGGCTTGATCCAGGTAAAGCGCGGGACCGGGGGGACGGCCTTGGAAAAGCCTTTATCTGACATCAGTTTATATGATGTTTACCATGCCGTAGACTGTGTCGGCAATGACTCGCTCTTTCATTTTCATGAACATCCTTGTCCCCAGTGCCCTGTAGGCAAGACGATTCATGCCGGCCTGGATGACAGGCTTCATGAAATACAGGATACCATGGAAGATAAGATGCGCAGCATTTCCCTGGCCGATGTGGCTGGGACGATGCACACGGCTTTTCAAAAAGAAGCTTGATTCTTCTATTAAGGAGAGACGACGATGGTACGATCCATCTTTTTCTTCGCCCAATGGCTCATTGCCCGGCGCAGGACCTGGCTCCGTATCCTTACCTGGATTACCCGCTTCGGCTATTGGCTGTTCATCCTTTATGGCCTGCTTGAGTGGTTCCGGCCGCGGCCGATAGCGGAACAGATTAAACGTCGGAAGACTTTAGTTTACTGCCTGTTTTCCGTCATCCTGGGATCTTCCGTTTCCTGGGTCATCGGGAAAATCTGGCATCGCCCCCGGCCTTTCGCCTGCGGCGATGCAGCGGCGCTCGTGCCGCATAAGGCCAACGCTTCCTTTCCCAGCAACCATTCCATGAATAGCCTGGCCATTTCCCTGATGCTCCTGGCCCGGCGCAATCCCTGGGGGCTGCCGGCCCTGGTCTGGACAGGCGTCCTGGCCTCGTCGCGGATACTCAGCGGTCTCCATTACGTCAGTGACGTCATCGGCGGCTTCTTCATCGGAGCTGCGGCCAGCCATGTCGTTTACCACAGTAAACGCTGTTCACAACTGGCTGATCACATCCTTTACTATTGGCATGTCGGGACTGCCGTAGTAGAGACCTGGTGGCGGAAATGCTGATGGAACAGAGTTTGTAGTTTGCAGACGATGGCTTTAAATTTAAAAACATTCACTACAAACTAAAAACTGCAAACTTGATACTCAAAAGGGCTTGTCGTCGTGCGACAAGCCCTTTTTTTACCACAGATTGTCTTCTTCGTTAAACTTCCATGTAAATGGTTCGGATGTGACTGTCATGTCCGGATCGTTTTTTATATCTTCTAAGCACGAGAGGGAACATTCGATGTCTTCCAGTTTCAGTGTATTCTTGATGCGGACGACTTTGGCCTGGTTCGGGTCGGTCAGGAAGGCGTGGGCCATGGCCATTTCGATGGCGTCTTTATCGCTGTTGCCATACAAGGGCAGTAGAGCCATGCGGAAGGACTTGGCTGTAATGCAGTTGGTGTATGCCGAGGAGAAGTCCATCTTGTTTACGAAGCGGTAGCTGACGATGTCGGCCATGCCGCAGCCGGCGCCGTTGCCATGGGAAGCTTCGGTAATGTCCAGGATGACGATGCGTTCAATATCTGGTGCCAAGGTGCGGAAGGCCGTTTCCTGGCTGAATCGTTCTGTCCGGCCTGTGATGTTTGGGTCCATGCCGGTACCGCTGATTTCCTTGCCGATTTCGTCGACGATGAGGACGTCGATGTGGGGCAGCTTCAGGCGCGGCATTTCCGCTTTGGCCATGGTCTGTAAGGCCGCATCGCGTTCAAAGAATTTATCGGTCGGGATGACTTCCAGGGCGGCGATGTCGTCACTGGGGCTCTGGACCATGCCGACCGAGAAAACGACGTTTACATGCTGCAAGAAGGCTTTCGACACGCGTTCCAGGTTGGGGCCGAAGGAATCGTAGCCCCGGCCGTGGAAGGTCGAAGCGCCTTTGTGCTTGCCGCAGCCGATGCAGATCATCTTCAGCAAACCCGATTCGTGTTTATATTTAAAGTGCGTATGCGGTTTAATCTTGTTGAACAGGATGATGCCGTCGGCTTCATAGGCATTCTTGTCACAGTATACGGGGAAGCCGTCTTCCAGTGTGGCCACTTCGACGACGTCCATCGTCGACAGGACGGGGACACCTAAATAGTCTTCGTTGATGCCGAACTGGGCTAAGTGCTCTTTTTGACCTTCGGACGTGGCCCCGGCATGACTACCCATAGCCGGGAAGACAAAGGGCTTGGCCCCCCAGGCTTTGAGCTGGTCGCAAAGAGCTTTCATGATTTCCTTATAATGCGGGAGCCCACGGCTGCCGGCAGTGATGCCGATGCGCTTGCCTTTGAGGGCTTCTGTCGTTGCCGTATCCAAGGCCAGGAGCTGTTTTTTCAGGACGCCGACGGGATCGGCCAGATCTGTATGAGGGAATGATTGATGGACTTTGACCATCTGCGGGATGACGATGCCATCGGTCAGGGATTGTTTGTCGAGTTTGGGAAAGAACAAAGAAAAGACCTCCTTTTAACGTGTAATCATAGGATTAATCTACGAGATACCCCTATTATACGCTGATATGGCAAAAGAAGAAATATGCAAAAAAAGCCCTCGTGCCACAAAATGTATTGTGCACGAGGACTTTTTTTGAGGATTTTGTCGAAATTTTAATGAAATTCTAATCTAAGCGGTAGATTTCCTACTTGCTTTCAGCATCTTCCGGGCTGAACTTGGTGATGAAGATGTGGCGGACGAAGATGACGATCATAGCGATGAAGCAGAGCAGGCCGAGGATGTCTGCCGTAGACTGGAAGTCTTTGCCGACCAGGGCCAGCGGATTTTCGCTGCCGCCAGAGGTGACGGAGACGACGATGAGCAAGGCGATGATGACGCCCATGAGGCTTTCGCCGACGATGAGGCCCGAAGCAAAGAGGACGCCGCGATGGTTGCAGGCTTCTACGTCTTCTTCTTCGTGGCCAGGGCTGCGGCGGGCAGCGCGGGCCTTCAAGGACTTATGGATGAAGTAACCCATGACCGAACCGATGACCAGAGGGATTTCCAAGGTCGGCGGCAGGTAAATGCCCATGCCGACGGCCAGTGGCGGCAGAGCCAGGGATTTCGTGTTTTTCGTCAAAATGAGGTCGATGATGATGGCGGCGATACCGACACCGACACCGAAGAGGATATAGTTCCAGTCGAGGCTGGCACTGAAGATACCTTGGGCGATGGTCGTCATCAAGGTTGCCTGCGGAGCTGCCAGGGCCTGGGTCGGATCCATGCCGGCACGGGGAAGGGCGCCGGTGAAGCCATAGGCCTGATAGAGCAGGTTCAGGACCGGAGCGATGGCAAAGGAGCCGATGATCGAGCCCAGGATGAGGGCGACCTGCTGTTTCCACGGTGTAGCGCCAACAATATAACCTGTTTTTAAGTCCTGCAGGTTATCGTTGGAAATGGAAGCGATGCTGACGATGACGCTGGTAATGAAGATGGCGAAGGCTGTCGCGAACTGCGTTCCTTCCAGTGTGGCGAAGACGCCGGCTGAAGAGCCGATACCGAGGACGACCAGAGACGAGATGATGATGCCCAGGATGCCGATACCGGAAATCGGGCTGGCCGACGTGCCGATGAGGCCTGCCATGTAGCCGCAGGCAGCGGCGACGAAGAAGCCCATGAGGATGGCGACGAGGATGCCGACGACGATGAACATAATCGTTACCGACAGGGAAAGGCCGGCATTGCTGACAAAGGCATAGAACGTGATGAAGAGGCCGATGAGGATGGCCAGGAAGACCAGGCTGACCGATTTCGGCGACATGTCGATGTCCGTATGATGGAGAGCCTTCTTTTCTTCTGTGTCATTAGCGCGCAGGGCGTTGATGGACATCTTGATACCGTCGACGACCGGTTTGGCCAGGCGGATCAAGGTCCAGACGGCGGCGATACCGATGCAGCCGGCGCCGATGAAGCGGACTTTCTGCGCCCAAATGGCATTGGCAAAAGCTGCTGCAGACTGACCATCAGCCGGGATAAGCGTCGATGTCAGATAGGGGACGAAGATGTACCAGGCCAGGAGCGTACCGACTAAGATAGCCATGCCGCTGGCGATGCCGATAAGATAGCCTGCACCGAGGAGGGCCGTCGAGAAACCTAACGGAATCCTTGTGACAGCCGAGCCGATGCTGAACCAATAGCTGAACTCGGAAGAAACGACGTGGAAGCCGTTGGCACAAAGGCTGAAGAGGCCGGCCAGGGCCGTGCCGCCGACGATATCTTTCATGCCCGTTTCTTTTTTGCTCGTGTCTTCACCGGCTGCTTCTTCTCGGCGGATTTCACTGCCGACTTTCAGGATTTCAGCAGCCGCCCGGCCTTCCGGATAGGGCAGGTCGCTGTTGACGACCATAGCCCGGCGCAGGGGAATGGTGAATAAGACGCCGAGAGAACCGCCGCAGGCGCAGAGCAGCAGGGTCTGCCAGAAGGGGAAGCCCTGCCAGTAACCGAGCATGAGCAGGCCCGGCAGGATGAAGATGATTGCAGATAAAGTGCCGGCAGCAGAAGCCTGCGTCTGTACCATATTGTTTTCCAGGATGTTGGAATGTTTGAACATGCGCAGGATTGCCATGGAGATGACTGCAGCCGGGATGGACGACGAGAACGTCAAGCCGACTTTTAAGCCCAGGTATACGTTGGAAGCCGTAAAGATAACGGTAATCAGGGCGCCGAGGATCATACCGCGGGCCGTCAATTCCGGCATACTTGGGTAGTTCACAGTCAAGTTTGATTGTGGTTTCATAAGAAAACCTCCCAAATAAAAATTTAAGCGTACTAAAACGTACTACTTCATTGATAATTCTATTATACTCAATTTTTTTAAATTCGTCATATGCCGAATTGTACACTACAGGCGGAAAATGGGCTGTATAATTACTTTTTTGCAAGTAAAAGTATACATATGAGGATAGTAGCCCCGAAGGCCTCGTCCGTGGTATAATAAATAAACGATTAAGTAATCAATCGCAGATACTTTTTGAAGGGAGCGTTTGTCATATGAACGATCAAGAAATCATTGAAGGAGTCATCCATGAATTTGCAGGACTGGCCAAGCACCCGCGTCCGTCCCACCACGAAAAAGGCGTTAGCGACTACATCGTCAGCCGCCTCCACGAATTGGGCGTAACCGATGTCACACAGGACGAAGTATATAACGTCATCGCCAATGTCCCCGCCAGCAAGGGCTGCGAAAACTGGCCGCTTACGGTCCTCCAGGGCCATATGGATATGGTCTGCGTCGCCAAACCCGGCGTCGACTTCGACCCCTTGACCAGTGAAATCAAACTGGTCCGTGAAGGCAATATCCTCCATGCCGATGGGACCAGCCTCGGTGCCGATGACGGCATTGCCGTCGCTTTGTCGCTGTACCTCATCCAGCAGGATATCCAGCATGGCCCGCTGCGTCTCATCTTCACCGTCGATGAAGAAACGGGCATGACCGGGGCCACTCACTTGGACCCGAAATACGTCCAGGATGTACAGTACATCATCAACTGCGACTCGGAATATATGGATGTCCTCTGCGTCGGTTCGGCCGGCAGCGTCCATACGCATTTCAGCCGTCCTCTCCATTGGCAGGCTGCCAAAGGTAAACAGGCGTTTACTATTACGGCGAAAGACTTTGCCGGCGGCCATTCCGGGGAAACCATCAATGACGGCAAGAGCAACGCCATCAAAGCTCTGAGCCTGGCTCTCCGCCGCGTCGCTCAGGCCGGCGTATCCTATGTCCTGGCCTCCATCAGCGGCGGCGTCGCAGCCAATGCCATTCCGTCGGAAGCATCGGCTGTCATCGTTGTCGACGATGTAAACGCCGGCGAAACGATTAAACAGGTTGTCGGTGAAGAACAGGCTGAAATAGCCGAAGTGTACGGCGAAGTCGAAAAGAACGCCCATTTCCTCGTCGAAAGCACCGACGTACCGGCTCAGACCTTCTCGGCTGACGATACAAAGAACCTGGTCAGCCTGCTGAACATCCTTCATTGCGGCGTCTTCGCCATGAACCAGATGCTGCCGAAACTGCCGGATTTGTCGGCCAATATCGGCACCATCCGTACGGAAGACGACCATGTCGCTATCCAGTACTTCCCCCGTGCTTCGGCCGATGCCCGCCTGCGTGAACTGATGACAACCCTGCCCGTTTACGCTGAGTTGACAGGCTGTGACATCGAACTGGCTTCGCCGGAACCGGCATGGACAGAAAATCCGCATAGCAAACTCGTTCCCCTCGTTGCCGACGTTTACAAGGAAGAAGCCGGCAAAGAAGCCCGCATCGAAGCCATGCACGGCGGCCTGGAAACGGGGTACTTCTTCGCTATGAATCCGAAACTGGATATCATCTCCGTAGGGCCGACGACGCACGACATCCACAGCGCCGACGAATCGGTCGAACTCGATACGGTAGCTCTCCTGACCCGCATCGTCGCCAAGACCTTGGGGAAATTAAATAATTAATGGCTAGTGATTCGTGGCTCGTAGTTCGTAGGGGTTCACTAACCCCTAATCACTAGCCACTAGCCACTTAAAACGGCTTGTCGCATATGCGACAAGCCGTTTTGTTGTTTTTGCAACAGTTTTATTCGGATATTTTTGCTATAGTATAGGGGAACAAAGGGGGGAGTACGATGGAAAAAACGCATATTGATCAACTGATTACACCTGATTATTTTAATCGGAAAGAATGTGAAGGCTGCGGCTGCTGTGTCAGCATCTGTCCTTATCATGCTTTATCCATGGAGCTTTGTGCCGACGGTGTCCGGCGGCCCCGCGTCGATATGAGCAAGTGCCTGCGCTGTAACCGCTGTATGGATGCCTGTGAAATCTACAAGTGTTATTACATTCCCCAGAAAAAACATGAGCATATCGGGAGGTCTTCATTATGAAATACTCGTTGAATCCACACATCTTTGTCTTTGGCAAGACCATCAACAAGCCGAAGATTTCTATTTCTTTCTTATCTTACCTGCTTCGGGGCAAACAGAATATCCTCATCGATACGGTTCCCGACAGAGCCGCCGAAGCCTATATCCAGGATATCGAAAGCGTCCTGCCTGTCAGCCAGATCGATGCCCTGATCCTCAACCACTCTGAAGAAGATCACAGCGGCGCCCTGCAGGCCGTCTTGGACCGTCACCCCAACCTGCCCGTATACTGCACGCCGGCTACGAAAGAACGCCTCCAGGAAAAATATCCGTCGGCTGATTTCCGCGTCGTCCAGCACGGTGAAAGCCTGACCTTAGGCGACTATACGTTCCAGTTCATCCACACGCCGGGCCTCCACTGGCCGGACAATATGGTCACCTGGCTGGCTTCAGAAGGCATCCTCTTCTCGAACGACCTCTTCGGCCAGTATTTGGCAGAAGAAACGCCTGTCGACGAAGGCTATACGAAAGAAGCCATTCTCAAAGGAGCAGAACCGTATTTTGAAAAGGTTTTTGCACCGGCTTCGACTGAAGATAAGGCCATCATCGCCGATATCGCCGCCATGCCGATCCAGACAGTCGCAACCGGCCATGGTCTCATCTTGCAGAACCAATGGCCGGCTGTCCGTGAATTTTATGTTTCAAAGGTGCTCAAATAAATATTTCGTATCGTAACTGAGGTCCATGTACTGCGCAATCGTTTCGTCGTCGAACCCGTATTCTTCCGATTTATGTGTCAGATTCCCCCATTTAATCTGCATTTTCTTCTTGGAAGTCAACGGTTCTTCGTATTCGATGCGCAGTTCTTGTGCTTCTTGGGAATGGTCCTGGACTTTGACGAACAAGCCCTTGTCGAAGGTCAGCTCATAGACTTTCCGGAAGGCATGAGGGAGCTGGAAGCCGAAGGGGACGAAATATTTATCGATGAAACTGTTGGCGATGAGGATGGAGCCGCTATAGTCCATGACGTGATTGAGCTCATATTTCAGATCCCCTGCCGGCGAATGGAAGGGGACGGGATGGATGCCGTCGATGGCCGGTGGTTCCATGCCGTTGTTGTTGGTCAGTAATTTATGGAGAGTCAGCATCTTTTCATCGTTGAAACCGAAAATCGCTGTATAACCGCGCAGGCAGGCTTCATTGTACATGATGGGGTGAAGGCCAAATTCTTCGATATTAAAAAATTCGTCTACGTCTTCGATGGCGACGATGCTGAATTTATATGTGGCGAAATCAAAGCCGTCAAAAAATTGAGCGCGCATCATGTCCTCCTTACTCGACGAAGACGGGTTTATTATTTTCGAAACGGGCGATGCGGGCCAGGGATTCGACGCGGAAGCCGGCGTCTTCCAAGGTCTTGCGGCCGCTTTGGAAGGTCTTTTCGACGACGATGCCGATGCCGGCGACGGTACAACCGGCTTGAGCGACGATGTCCGTCAGGCCGACAGCCGCTGCGCCGCTGGCCAGGAAATCATCGATGATGAGGACCGATTCGCCGGCGTGGAGATAGGCCTTGCTGATCGTAGCCGTGTATTCTTCTTCTTTGGTGTACGAATAAATCTTAGCCGTATACTGTTCCCCTTTGGTGAGCAGGGATTTTTTCTTGCGGGCAAAGACGATGGGCAGGTTATTCAAGGCCAGGGAAGCGGCATAAGCCACAGCGATGCCCGAAGATTCGATAGTGACGATGCGGTCGATGTGTACGTCTTTGAAACGGCGGGCGAACTCCTGACCGACGTGATTGATGAGGGCCGTATCGATTTGCTGGTTCAAAAAGTTATCAATCTTTAAAATTCGGTTGTCGATGACCAGGCCATCCTGTAAAATTCGCTGTTTCAATTCTTCCATTACTTCCATGTCCTCCCTGTGATGAAAAATGGTAAACTTTGTCTACTATAATAGTACTAGTCTAATACGATTTTATAGGCAAGTCAATAAAATTCTAAGTTTACTTATGGTTTTAAAACAGGTATACTAAGGTTGTCTAATGATAAGTTATCTATCTTTGAGGGAGGTCATGACATGCAGTCTATCCGACGTTTGTATGTTGCCAAGAAAGGTGTTTTTGCTGATGAAGCAAAACGATTGCTCACTGATTTACAGGAAAACCTGTTGATTAAAGGGTTGACCGATATTCACATTTTCCATCGCTATGACGTATCCGGTCTCGATGATGCGGCTTTTGAAGCGGCTAAAAATATGATTTTCTCTGAACCGCCTGTCGATGCCGTATATGATGAATTACCGGCTGGCAAGGACGATACGGTCCTGGCCGTTGAATATCTGCCTGGCCAGTATGATCAGCGCGCCGATTCGGCTATGCAGTGCCTGCAGATGCTGACCATGAAGAACGACAGCCTCGTCCGCACGGCACAGGTCCTCGTCCTGTCGGGCAACTTATCCGCTGATGACGTCGCTGCAATCAAACATTATTGCATCAACCCCGTCGAAGCCCGCGAAGCTTCGCTGGATCCCGTTTCGACGCTGGAAATGCCTTGGGAAAAACCGGCTGACGTTCCCGTCATCGACGGTTTTGACGCCATGGACGACGCTGCTCTGAAAGAATTGTCGGCGCACATGGGCCTGGCTATGAGCTTCGACGATTTGAAATTCGTCCAGGCCTACTTCCGGGATGAAGAAAAACGCAATCCGACGGTTACAGAAATCCGCGTCATCGATACGTACTGGTCGGACCACTGCCGTCACACGACGTTCATGACCGAACTCACTGATGTTTCCTTTGAAGATGGCACCTTCACGGCGCCTATCCAGCGCGCTTATGAATCGTATAAGACGACCCGGGAAAACTTGAACCGCAAGAAACCGCAGACCCTCATGGATATGGCGACCATTGCCGTCAAAGAACTGAAAGCGGCCGGCAAGCTCGACAATCTCGACGAATCGGAAGAAATCAACGCCTGCACCATCATCATCCCTGTCGATGTCGATGGCGTCGAAGAAGAATGGCTCCTCCTCTTCAAAAATGAAACCCATAACCACCCGACGGAAATCGAACCGTTCGGCGGTGCGGCTACCTGCCTGGGCGGCTGTATCCGCGATCCCTTGAGCGGCCGTTCCTATGTCTATCAGGCTATGCGCGTCACCGGTGCCGGCGACCCGCGCCAGTCGGTCAAAGATACGCTCGTCGGCAAACTGCCTCAGCGCAAACTGACGACAGGCGCTGCCAAGGGCTACAGCTCCTATGGCAACCAGATCGGCCTGGCTACGGGCGAAGTCAAGGAATATTACAATCCCGGCTTCATCGCCAAACGTATGGAAATCGGCGCTGTCCTCGGCGCTGCACCGCGCAATAATGTCGTCCGTGAAGAACCGCTTCCTGGCGATATCATCATCCTCCTCGGCGGCAAGACCGGCCGCGACGGCTGCGGCGGTGCTACGGGTTCGTCCAAGAAGCACACCGTCGAATCCCTGGAAACATGCGGTGCCGAAGTCCAGAAGGGCAATGCCCTGACGGAACGCAAGATCCAACGCCTCTTCCGCCGCCATGAAGTTACGGTCCTCATCAAACGCTGCAACGACTTCGGTGCCGGCGGTGTCTCCGTCGCTATCGGTGAATTGACGGACGGCCTGGACATCAATCTCGACAAAGTCCCGAAGAAGTACGAAGGCCTGGACGGTACGGAACTGGCTATTTCCGAATCGCAGGAACGTATGGCCGTCGTCGTCGCTCCGGAACACGTCGATGAATTTATGAAATACGCAGCTGAAGAAAACCTGGAAGCGACGATCGTCGCCGTCGCTACCGATACGAAACGCCTGGTCATGCATTGGCGTGACCAGAACGTCGTCAATATTACCCGCGCTTTCCTCGATACCAACGGCGTCACCCAGCATCGCAAAGCCGTCGTCGTCGCTCCGGAAGATAAAGATTTCTTCAAAGCGCCGGAAATCAAAGACGTCGCCAAGACCTGGCTCGATACGATGGGGACCTTGAATATCGCCTCGGAACAGGGCCTGGCTGAACGCTTCGACAGCACCATCGGTGCCCGCACGGTCCTCATGCCCTTTGGCGGCAAGTACCAGAAGACACCTGTCGAAGGCATGGTTGCCAAGATTCCCGTGGAACACGGCAACACGACGACAGCCAGCATCTTTACGCACGGCTATGATCCGGACCTGGCTATTTGGAGCCCCTTCCACGGTGCCCTCTATGCCGTCATCCAGTCCATTGCCAAACTCGTTGCCCTCGGCGGCGACCGCAAGAAAGTCTACCTGACCATGCAGGAATTTTTCCAGAGTCTGGGCACGAATGAAAAAGCCTGGGGCCAGCCGGTCAGCGCCCTCCTCGGTGCTTTCACGGCCCAGCAGGTCATGGAAGTCGCTGCTATCGGCGGGAAAGACAGCATGAGCGGTACCTTTGAAAACCTCACCGTTCCGCCGACGCTCGTTTCTTTCGCCATTGCACCGGAACATACGGAAAATATCATCTCGCCGGAATTTAAAGCTGCCGATGACGCAGTCCTCCTCTTCGACCTGCCTCGTGACGGCGAAGAAATGCCGGACTTCGATACCTTCAAAGCCCATTGCGATTTCCTCCATCAGGCTGTCCTCGATGGCAAAGTCAAAGCGATGCATGCTGTCGGTCAGGGCGGTATCGCAGCGGCTGTGGCTCAGATGGCCTTCGGCAATGGCATCGGCTTCGCTGTCGACAAGGCCTTTGCTGCACAGGAACTGTTCAATCTCCGCTATGGTTCGATCCTCGTCGAAACCGACGCCGCTACGGCTGCTGCATGGGCTGGACGGGATCACGTCTCCCTCGTCGGCAAGACGACGGCTGCTGCCGATGTGACTGTCGACGGCGTGACGATTTCCCTAAAAGACCTCCAGAACGCTTGGGAAAAACCGCTCAGCCACGTCTTCCCCATCAAGAGCGAAAGCGGCACAGGCGATGCCGAACTGCCCTTATTCACGACGTATGGTCCGCGCCGCAGCGAAGCTTTCGGTACTCCGCGGGTCTTCATCCCCGTCTGCCCGGGTACGAACTGCGAATACGATTCGGCTGCTGCCTTTGAACGGGCCGGCGCTACGACGGATGTCATGGTACTGCGCAACAACACGCCGCAGGATCTGGCAGAATCCATCGATGAAATGGCCAAACGCATTGCCAAGGCACAGATCATCATGTTCCCCGGCGGCTTCAGTGCCGGTGACGAACCGGAAGGCTCGGGCAAGTTCATTGCCACCTTGTTCCGCAACCCCGTCCTGTCGGAAGCTCTGGAAACGCTGCTCTATCAGCGCGATGGCCTGGCTCTCGGCATCTGCAACGGCTTCCAGGCTCTGATTAAACTGGGCCTCCTGCCGTATGGCCATGTACAGCCTTTGAAGGCTGACAGCCCGACTTTGACGTACAACACCATTGGCCGCCATCTGTCGCGCATGGTCGAAACGAAAGTCGTCTCCGTCATGAGCCCGTGGTTCAGCGGCTGCAAGGCCGGTGACGTCCATACCGTGGCTATCTCCCACGGCGAAGGTCGTTTCGTGGCTACGCCGGAACAGATCCGTGAATTGGCTGCCAAAGGCCAGATTGCGACACAGTACGTCGACCTCTCTGGCAAAGCTACCTATGATAGCGAATACAACCCGAACCAGTCCGTCCTGGCTGTCGAAGGCATTACCAGTCCCGATGGCCGCGTCCTCGGTAAGATGGCACACACAGAACGCTTCAGCGCTGAAGACGTCTTCCAGAACATTGCTGGCAACAAACTCCAGCCGATCTTCAAATCGGGCGTCGAATATTTTAAGTAAAAGCCGTTTGCCGTGGGTCGTTCATCGTTTGCCGTTGAATGCGTGAATTTTTCGGCAAACGCCAAACGAACCACAAAAGTGATGCTGCGGAAGCAGCATCACTTTTTTCTTGCTTTTCTCCGCCACTTATGATATACTTAATAAGCTTGAACTGTGTCAAGCTCCTAACCCTTCTGCGGGAAGGGTCATATGTCCAAAAGAGGAGGTGATTTCGTGAACAAGTACGAAGTCATGTTTATTGCAAAACCGCTCGAAGAAGCTGAAGTAGATCCGATCGTTGAATTGGTATCCAACCTTCTCACCAAGAACGGCTGCACTATCGAAAAAGTAGATCGCTGGGGTAAACGTCATCTCGCATACCCTGTTAAAAAACAGGCTGATGGCTACTACGTTTTGATTAACTTTGAAGGCGAACCTGACGTCATCAAAGAAATCGACCGTGTCATCAAGATCCACGATACTATTCTGAAACACTTGATCGTCAAGATCGACGAATAACCGGAGGCGCAAAGGTATGAATTCAGTCCAATTATTAGGGAATTTGGCTCGTGACCCGGAAATCCGTTTTACGAAGACCGGACGGGCAGTCGCTATGTTTACCGTCGCCTGCACGCGGTCGTATATTCCGGCCGGCAGTTCAGAACCGCGGGAGTTAACTGATTTTATTCCTTGTGTTGCTTGGGGTAATTTGGCGGAAAACTGTGGCAATAACTTGTCCAAAGGCAGCCGTGTATTCGTCCAGGGCCGTATCTCCGTTCGTTCTTATGAAACGCAGGATGGCCAGAAACGCTACCGCACGGAAGTTGTATGCGACTTCGTTGCCCAGACAATGGGATCAGAACACCAGCAGGCTGCTCCGGCACCGCGTGCTAGTGCGCCGCAGCCGAAACCGGCTGCACCGGGAACCGGCTTTGACAGCATGGGTTCCAGCACAGACGAAGAAATCCCATTCTAAAAGGTCAGACACACCCCTTCTAATTCTTGAAGGAGGAAACTATACATGAGAAGAGATCGCTCGAGAAAACCGAGAAGAAAAGTATGCAGCTTCTGCGTAGATCATGCTGAACAGATCGATTACAAAGACGTTGCAAAACTTCGCCGTTTCACAACAGAACGCGGTAAAATCTTGCCGCGCCGCATTTCCGGCGTTTGCGCTAAACATCAGCGTAAACTGACTGTTGCCATCAAACGCGCACGTGCTATCGCACTCTTGCCGTATACGGCTGAATAATAAAAAAGGGCTTGTCGCATGACGACAAGCCCTTTTTAAGTTTGGCTATGTCACAACAAACAGTTGATAAATAGCCATTTTTATAGGGGAGTATCAGA
>ERZ773224.66-NODE-66-length-119604-cov-19.354014_pt1 | contig 119604 bp, 112 predicted proteins | sample MGYA00580526_ERZ773224 | MGnify/ENA primary metagenome ERZ773224 (study PRJEB29015, sample SAMEA2737743) | human gut metagenome | biome: human gut; feature: human-associated habitat; material: faeces | place: China | collected 2012 ... | reverse complement strand
TGGTCTCGCCGTTATCGTCTATGCTGATCTGGTCAGATGTCAGGGCAATCTCCTTACCGTTGATATAGAGCTTTGTGTTCTTATCAAAGCGGTAGCCCTCTTCCATGCCCAAGTCGGAAATCTTGAAATATACGCCATAGGTGTAACTCTTTCCAGCTTCAAATTCCGTAATGAGCTTGCCGTTGTAACGCTCGTTCCAGTAGTCGCTGGAGGTAATGCCATAGCCACTGCCGTCATTGGCGTCCCAACGCTCATGGTCGAGATCAATAAACGGATTCACGGCACTGGTCATAAAGCTCGGTTTGTCGCCGGCATTAAAGTTGATTCGAGCGTTAAAGTCGATTTTCTCTACAGCCTGACCGGGACGCAACTCTGTTCCATATTGAATGAGGCAGGTTTTTCCGTCATCCATCACCATGACCCACGAACCGGACGGCAGACTTGCTCCGTTCAATGTAACATTTTCTCTGTTTGTCAAATTACTGTCGAAGGTATAGCCGTCTTTCGCCTGAAGTTTCACGGAATATCGGTATCTTCCGCCCTTCTCAAATGTATTGAATTGAACATTGCCGTCCGAATAGCAGTTTTCATCGGAATACCAGTAAGCAACCGTGCTCACGGTGTCGTTGGCATCCTTCTCACGCTTTTCCCAGCACTCAAAGAGAATATCATATTTATCCTGATTAGTGCCTGTTCGCTTGGCCGATGCCTTGGGGGTGCTGCCCGGCTGATAGTCGAGTTTCACATTCGCAACATCGACGGTCGTAATAGCGGTGCTTGCTGCCGCAGCCGCAATTTTTACGGGAGCGGTTCCCAACTGGTGGTGGCTGCTGTCGGCGCCGGTCTCTGCCATGCCATCACCGATGGTAAGTGTGCCCTTGATCAGCAGGGCGGTGTTCCCGGCCTTGCCGGTATCCAGGGTGGTAGTGCCGCCGGTGAAGGTGGCCGTACTGCCGCTTCCCGTCATCTCCACCAGGGAGTCGGCGTAGCCGTAGTAGGTATTTACAGGGAACACAATGGGCGTGAACTCACCCCAATCCCAGGCTGCATCCAAGGTGCCGCCGCTGACAGTGAGCGTATTCACATCCAAAGCGGGGCGGACCAGCAGATTGTCATAATTCGGGTTCTTGCGCACCGGTTCCCGAATGGTCAGAGAGCCGTCGGACAGAGTCAGTGCCTCCGCTTCGATACCCTGGGTCTGCATGGTGCCGCCAGAAATATCCAGCTTTTTAGGGCCGTACAACTGGCCTCTGTTCACGATGGTGCCGCCGGTAACGGTGAACAGGCTCTGATTCCCCGTGGCACCGATCGTGGACATACGGATATCGCCATTCACGGTTTCCAGCGTGCCGCCGCTGACGGTGATGCTGCCGGAATCGGCGACTTGTTTATTCAAATCCATATAAATGGCACAGCCGAGATTGCCATTGTCATCGGCCGTTTGGGTGCTTACTGCGGTGAGGCTGCCGCCGTCCAGCCGGAGGCTGCCGCCGGAAATATATGCGGCATAGGCACCAGCCACAGCTACCTCAGCGGAATTCGCCACGGTCAGGTTGCCCGCGGAAATATACAGGCCGTTGGACATGACGGTTGCTTCTGCCATCTCCTCCACACTCTCGGCGCGCAGCTTGCCGCTGCCGGACACGATGACATTGCCCCGGAACATCTCCACGCCACGGGAGAACGACGCTCTCTTGGTGCCGCCCTCCTCCAGCTCATACGCCTCGTCGGCGATGGCCGTGAGGGTGCCGCCGGTGACCAGCAGGGCCTTATTCTTGGTATCGCTATCCATCTTGACGCCGAAGGAGAAGCAGCTGCCGTCGGACTCCGCACAGCCGCCACGGGCCGTGACCCGGCCGCCCTTCACGGTGAAGTCACCGTCTACGCTGATACCGGACGAATAAACCCAGCCATCGCCGCTGTTTTTAAGCTTGCCGGCGAAGACGCTCAGTGTGCCCGAGCCTGCGGTACCGCCCTGAATGGTGAGGCTGCCCACAGCGTCCAGAGCGTTGACATAGGCTTCATTCGAGTAGTCGCCGCTTACCCTCAAAGTAACCTCGCCGCTTTGAATGGTATTGGTTGTTCCGTCCTTGAGGACGATGGTGGACCCGGCGGGCAGCTTCACCGCCGTTTGGGCGGTAGTGGTGAAGTCAACGCCCCACAAAGTCAGAGTCTTGGCGGTATTATCCCAGAGGGACTCCGCCGTGCCGGTCTTGTACTGATTGAGCAGCGTTATGGCCTCTCGGCCTTGCCCGACGGTGAAGTCTGCTGTTTCTGTTGCCGGAGTTGCCGCAAATACCGACAGCGGCACCAGCGACAGCAACATACACAGCGTGAGCAGTGCTGTCAGCAGCTTTGTCTTAAACGCTTTATTCTTCATAGTCTTAATTTCCTTTCTTACAGTTTTTCTCCGCATTCGGAGCAGAAGACACTGCTTTATTTAACATCAGCACCGCAGACTGGGCAGTTCTCCGGCTTTCTTCAGGATTGCTTTTCAATATACCCGCTGACAGGCTCGGCATACATATTGTCGTCGGTCACTGCCTTGTACCGCTTGCCGTCGTACACATCGGTAAAGCCGTGCGTAGCCTTGTAAATTTCGCCGGTCTCGGTATCGTACACGCGCTCGTAGCCGAGGGTGGCGTCGCTCTGTTTCTGACTCATAATGTCCTGACTTCTGTTGCGGCTTTCCCAGGAGGACATAAAGCCGTCCATAGTCGCATTGAAGTTTTGGCTGATCTGCTGAGCAAGGGCAACCTTTTCATTGCTTGCCTGATTGGCGGCACTGACAAAGCTGTCGGAATACTGCAGGGTTTTGAAGCAATCGGTCAGCACACCTTCCCACTCGATAAAGGTGTCCTTTGCGGCGGTAACAGCAACGATGTTGTAAGCCATATAGTAGCCGCCGTCCACCGCCTGGAGCTGATAGCCTACCACATTGCCGTTGGAGATGGCAAAGCTGCCAAAGTCCACCACACTGGCGGCAAATAGGCCCTCGCCCTCTTTGCCGTTATCCGTGAATGTCGCGCGAAGCTGCTCGTCGCCGAGAGCGGAGGACTTCATCGGGCTGGCAGAGGGATAGCGGTCGGTTACCGTAAAATTATCAAACCGGGGGAAGGCATATCCCGAATAAGCAGGCTCCACCTCCGATGCAAATGCCGTATACTGTGAGAATATTTTGAAAAAGCCCTCTGTGGATGGGTTATCAAGCACAGCGGCCTTGGTGAAAAGGGCCGCTTGGGTATTCCCCATGCTGTAGTTCTGCTGCCATGCTTCTTTGCCCGCCTGACTATGGAGCAGGACGTCTGCCTTCAGCAGTACAAACATCTGGTTCAGCGGCTCAGCTGGGTCGTATACCCGGATGCTGTGGTAGATGTTGGTGCCGCCGGTCGTTACCGTCCAGCCCTTTGGGATGGTCATGCTGAAATCGGCAGTTTCGTATTTTTCGGTCTGCACGGCTTTTGCCGCCGTTTGCGTCACCTTGACTCCGCGTTCTGTTTGTTCGGTTTTTGTGCCGTCATCGTTCACAACGGTTTTGCTGCCGCAGGCGGCAAGAAGCAAGGTCATGACCAAGGCCAGCGCAAGCGCCGTGATTCGTTTTGCATTCATCGTGTTTCTCTCCTTTTCCTTATTTCTGATCATAGTTCCAATAGAAACGGCAGGGATCGTATTTTTGATACGCACCGTATCCGTCTGTAAGCACCTCGGCAATGGGGAGCATCGTATAGTCCTCGGTGATCACATGGCTTGTGCTGATGTTGCGGACATCACCGTAAAAAGCGGTGAGCAGCTCAAGCTTTCTTAGCTTTACATTGCAGTTGAGATGCTGGGCTGCAGGATAGTAGGGAGACACCAAACCGTCCGGCGCAAGCTGCGCTTTTGTGTCGCTGTCGTCCAAAGGCTCCGAGGCATACACGATCTCATAAAAGGCACAATTGGTCATCAGAATGTTCCGATTAAACAGCCGGATCGGTGTTTCACCGGCAAGCTCGGACAGCTCCAAATCAAAGGCAATGTACTCTCGCCGATCCATGTCCCGATACCAATTCCAGCCGGTCGTACCCTTATCAAGATATTTGCCCGAAAAAAGCAGGCTGACTTTACCGCCGGCAACGGCGATCATCGGATCGCCGGAGTAGACCTTATCGGCATTTAAGTATTCTGCCGTATGATCCTCCAGCGTCTTTCCGTCGGAAGCGTAGCGGTAAACACTTCGGAACAGCGGATGCTGCGCCTTATCCATCGGTGAGGCCGCAAACGGCGGGCTGCTGACCTTATAGCCGGAGCCGTCATTTAAGTAGATCTCGCCCATTTCACCGTCATGGGTCAGACGCCGGTATCGGATGTTTTTTCCGGGCAGGGTGCCGACCTCCTGTATGTTCTTGCCGTTTGCCAAAACAGAGTTGAAATTTGCCTGATACAGCTTCCCGTCAGCCACCACGAGATCGTTGACGGTTTTACTGTAGCCGTGATCCAGATTACAATCGAATTCGGCGTATTCGTTTATAATGCCCTCGCCGCCGAGAAATTTTGTGTAGTCCGATTGGTCATACGGCTTGCCGCGCTCCTTGAGAAGCGCCTGTTCCAGATTTACCGGCTCTGCCTGGGTAGCTGTGCTTTGCCCGCTGTCCGGGTCCGGCTTCTTGGCCTCGCCGGGGGAGGCGGAGCACCCGCACAGTGCAACAGCCAGCAGTGCTGCGCACAGGAACAGCCGGGGGACAAACAGAAATTTTGCTTTTCCAGCTTCTTCCATTCCTTTCTTCCTTTCCCACACATGTTATTATTTGCAATTATAGCATAGAGCAAGGTGGACTACGGGGCGTTTTCCGAAGTGTCAATTGACACTTTTGAAATTATGCGCCATGAAGCACTTTCCTTTTGGCTGCGCCTCGTGTATAATGACTAAAAACAAAACTATCCGGAGAAAAGCCATGAAATTCTGCCAGCAATTAAGTGAATACCTCTGCCGGCTCTCCTGCACAGGAAAGGAGCTGTGCGCCCTGGCCGGCATATCTGCCGCCTCCTTCAGCCGATATAAAAACGGAGAACGGGTCCCGGAGCTGGGTACTCCGGCCTTTGAGGGCCTGTGCCGCGCCCTGGGGGAGATTGCCGAGCAAAGAGGCTGTGGAGACCTTACCGCCGACGCTGTGCGGGCGGCATTTGCTGCCTGCGAGGACTTTGTAGCCACGGACAAGGAGCAGCTACGCCGCAATTTTAACACCCTGGTGGCGGCCATGGGCATCAACCTTACCCGGCTGTGCCAGTACACCAATTATGATCCGTCCACCATCTTCCGCATTCGCAGCGGGAGCCGGCGGCCTGCCGACTCCCGGCAGTTTGCCGGGGCCGTGGCTTCCTTTGTGGCCCGGGAGGTCGCTTCGCCCCGGGAGCTGGAGGCCCTGGCGGAGCTGCTGGCCTGCCCGGCGGAGGATATAGCAGACCTCTCCTTTCGCTATACGCGCCTGTGCAGTTGGCTGATGCAGGAGCAGCCTGCCCGCAGCGAGGGCGACATCACCGACTTTTTAAGCAAGCTGGACGAGTTCGACTTGAACGAGTATATCAAGGCCATCCATTTTGACGAGCTGAAGGTGCCCTCTATGCCCTTCCAGTTGCCCACGGCTCGCTATTATTACGGCCTGGGGGAGATGATGGACAGCGAGCTGGACTTTCTCAAGGCCACGGTGCTCAGCCGGTCCATGGAGCCGGTGACCATGTACAGCGATATGCCCATGGGCGAAATGGCCAAGGATCCGGAGTTTCCCAAAAAGTGGATGTTCGGTATGGCCATGATGCTGAAAAAGGGCCTGCACCTGAACCAGATCCACAACCTGGACCGATCCTTTGAGGATATGATGCTGGGGCTGGAGAGCTGGATCCCCATGTACATGACCGGGCAAATTTCCCCATACTATCTGAAAAACGCGCCCGGCGGCCCCTTTTTACACCTGCTGAAGGTGTCCGGAGCGGCGGCTCTCAGCGGCGAAGCCATCGCCGGGCGCCACGCTGAGGGACGGTATTACCTGACCAAAAACAAGCGGGAGCTGGACCATTACGCCATGCGGGCCCGGGCCCTGCTGGATAACGCATACCCCCTTATGGACATCTATCGCAGTGACCGGGAAAGCGAGAGGAATACTTTTCTGCTGGCCGACACCAGAAAGCCGGGGCACCGCCGCAGCATTCTCTCCACATTGCCGCTGTATACGGCCAGTGAGGACCTCCTGGAACGTATTTTGGCCCGGAACGGCATTGATGCGGAACAAAAGCAAAGAATAAAAAGGTACGCCGCGGCGCAGAGACAAAGAATCATGGCCATCCTGGCAGAGGGAACGGTGGAGGACGAGAGTCCGGCCTTTACGCCGGAGGAATTCAGGGAGAAGCCGCCGGTGCTGGAGTTGTCGGGGGTGTTCTGCGAAGCCGACATTCCGTACAGCCAAGAGGAATATACGGCGCATTTGAACGATACGAAGGCCTTTGCCGCTCAGAATCCGAATTATAGCTGGGAGATGAGCGGAAGCCAGGCGTTCCGCAACCTGCAGATCCTGATCCACCAGGGACGGTGGGTCATGGTGTCCAAGGGCAAGGCTCCGGCCATCCACTTCGTCATCCGTCACCCTAAGCTGCGCTATGCCATTGAGAGCTTTATCCCGCCCATAACGGAGCATGGATAGGCAGATGTCCGCCATACAATAAAAGACCGGCAGATTTCTGCCGGTCTTTTATTGTGCTATTGTGAAGGGAGCTCTGTAGTGCTCGGCTTTATTTTACCTGCCTGTGATAGTATTTTTTGGCGCAGAATTCCAGCCGGACCTCCACGGTGCCCTCGTCCTCCATCCAATCGGCAAAGTTGGAGAAATTCCGCTCTGCAACGCTGAATTTCAGCAGGTTGTGGGTGCGGACATTCTCCCTTTTGCAGAAAGCATAGATCCACTCATCGAAGGTCATGCCGTCCTGGAGGCAATCCAGCATCTCCTGGGCCTTGCTTTCAAGAAAGCGGATGTTCTCGCCGATGAGGTCTGTGATATCTGTCAGCACCTCCTTGTGAGCCACAATATAGGCGGGACAATGGAGGGCATAAAGGCTGCGCTTGCTCTCTAAGTCCCGGGCGATGAACATGGAGGTGGGGAGCTTGGCCCCCTCAATCTCCGAGCGGCTAATGAGACAATCCCCAAGGTAGGCTACACCGTCCGGTGTGATGATGCCGATGTGGCCGGCGCTGTGGCCGGGGAGCTGCAGGATGCCGAATTTCACACCGCAAAATTCCAGCTCCGTGGCATCGGCGGAGATGATTACATCGGCGGTGAAGCATTCTTCCAGGAAATAAGCCCGGCTGCGGCCGTAGGTCAGGGCCACGTAGTTGGCCCGGTAGGCGTCGGGATTCACGGAGATGCCCGCCTCGATGATCTGCGCAGCGGCTATGGCGCCATACCGCTGCTGGAGATAGCGAACGTTGCCCGTGTGGTCAAAATGGGCGTGGGAGCAGAGAATGCCCTTGAGATGGAAGCCGTTGCCCTCCAGCAGGTGGGTCAGGCCGCTGCGGTCCAGCTTGGCATAGCCTGTGTCCAGCAGGACAATATCGGTGTCATTTAATTTATAAATAGGCAGCAGGGCTGTGGCGGCCACAGCCACATAGGTGCTGCCCAGGACATGGCGAAGCTCCATGAGGTGTTTTCTCCTTTTTATCTTTTGAATTTCTCCACCTTTTCCATTTTAAGAAAACGGATTGCCGCTGCCGCTTTTGCAAACTGATTTCGCAGTGACAGGCTGCAATGACAGATTTTGATAATCTCATTATATCCATCGAGCGAAGAAAAACAAGAGCCGCCTTTTGCGAAAATTTCATTTACAAAAGGCGGGAAGTATTGTAAAATACTGTGGAGAATAAAAACAGGAGGATTTGTATGGACGAGCCGAAATATAAACGGGTGCTGCTGAAAATCAGCGGGGAAGCCCTGGCGGGAGAAAAGCACTTTGGCCTGGACTTTGGCGTTATGGGCCGGGTGGCGGATGTCATTAAGGAATGCGTGGAGATGGGTGTTCAGGTGGGCATCGTTATCGGCGGCGGCAACTTTTGGCGCGGCGTAAAGAATGGCGAGGGCTACATCGAGCGCACCCGGGCCGACCACATGGGCATGCTGGCCACGGCTATGAACTGCATGGCTATGGCCGACGTGCTGGAGCAAAAGGGCGTGGATGTGCGGGTGCAGACCGCCCTGGAAATTAAGGAGGTAGCTGAGCCCTATATCCGGGCCCGGGCCATCCGGCATCTGGAAAAGGGACGGGTGGTTATCTTCGGCTGCGGCATCGGCAGTCCCTTCTTCTCCACGGATACCGCGGCGGTGCTGCGGGCGGCGGAGATCGGCGCGGACGTCATCCTGCTGGCCAAAAATATCGACGGCGTTTATAACTGCGATCCGGCCAAGTTTGCCAATGCAAAGAAATTCGACTCTATTACCTATGACGATGTGCTGGCGCAGCATCTGTCCGTGATGGATAGCACCGCCACCAGCCTGTCTATGGATAATCACATCCCTGTTTTGGTATTTGCCCTGAAGGATCCCTACAACATCATCCGTGCCCTGCGCGGAGAAAAAATCGGAACGATCGTAAAGGAGGCTTAACCCCATGCTGAAAGACGAATACAAGGTTTACGAAGAAAAAATGAAGAAGAGCATCGAGTCCGTGAAGAATGACTTCGCTGCCGTGCGGGCGGGCCGGGCCAATGCCGCTGTGCTCAATCGCATTTCCGTGGACTATTACGGCACCCCTACGCCCATCCAGCAGGTGGGCAGTGTGGCGTCTCCGGATCCCCGGACCCTGGTCATCACCCCCTGGGACGGGTCTTTGCTGCGGGCCATTGAAAAGGCCATTCTGGAGTCCGACCTGGGCATCAATCCCCAGAACGACGGCAAGTGCATCCGCCTGTCCTTCCCCCAGCTCACCGAGGAGCGCCGCAAGGAGCTGGTGAAGCAGATCCACAAGTATTCTGAAAACGGCAAGGTGGCCGTGCGCAACATCCGCCGGGACGCCATGGATAGGTTTAAGAAGATGCAGAAGGCCTCTGAGATCACCGAGGATGAGCTGAAGCTGGCGGAAAAGGACCTGCAGAAGATTACCGACGACAACTGCAAGGAGCTGGATAAGCTCCTGGAGATCAAGGAAAAGGAACTGATGTCTGTCTGATGGGGCTGTTTTCCAAAAAAGTCTCTCATAAGGCGGGGCAGGTGGATAAAAGCCGCCTTCCCCGCCACATCGCTATCATTATGGACGGCAACGGTCGTTGGGCGAAGAAGCGCGGGCTTCCTCGTACTGCCGGACATAAGGTGGGCGCGGAGACGTTCCGCAAAATCGCCCTGTACTGCAAGGCCCTGGGCGTGGAATACCTGACCATTTACGCCTTCTCCACGGAGAACTGGAAGCGGCCCGCCGATGAGGTCAGCACCCTCATGGGCCTGCTGAAAAAGTATATGCAGGAGGCCATTGACACCATGGAGCGGGACCAAATGAAGCTGCGCTTTTTCGGCGATCTCTCGGCCCTGAGTCCGGAGCTGCAGGCCCTGGCCCATAAAGCCAATGAGGTGGCGGACCGGGTGGAGGGCTTCCAGGCAAACCTGTGCATCAACTACGGCGGGCGGGATGAGATCCTCCACGCGGCCCGGGAATGTGCCGCCGCGGGGGAGGAGATGACGGAGGAGAACCTGGAAAGACATCTCTACTCCGCCGGGATCCCCGATCCGGAGCTTATCATCCGCCCCGGCGGAGAGCTGCGGCTAAGTAACTTCCTGCTGTGGCAGTGCGCGTATTCGGAGTTTTACTTCTGCGATACCCTGTGGCCGGATTTCGGCGAAAGGGATCTGGACGAGGCCATCGTGGCCTTCCAGCAGCGGGACCGTCGCTTTGGCGGAGTCAAGTAAGAGAAATAAAAAAGGAACTGAAGCTATGAAACAGAGAATATTAGTGGCGGTCATCGGTATCCCATTGCTGCTTTTGGTGCTTTGCTGGTTGCCCCATTGGGCTACGGCGGCGCTGCTGGCGGCACTGGGCGTCATTGGCGCCCACGAGCTGCTGGCGGCGGTGAGCGGCCCGGAAAAGACGAAACGGCTGTGGGTCTTGGCGGGCGTTTTGGCCGTGCTTACGGTGTTTGCCACCTACGCGGGCAGGGAGGAATACAAGGGCACGGTGCTGGCGGCTGCGCCCTGGCTGCTGTGTGCGGCGGCGGCACTGCTGTTTTTACTGGCGGTGCGGTGGTACGGCCGGGAAAATGCCGTGGCATTTCAGGATATCTGCGCAGTGCTGCTGGGCGGCGTGGCCATCCCCTTGGCCATGAGCTGCCTGCTGCGGCTGCGGCTGCTTAACTACGGCGGCGGATTGGTGCTGATGCCCCTGGTGGCCGCATTTATGAGCGACTCGGCGGCCCTGTTTACGGGCATGGCCTGCGGCAAGCATAAGCTGGCATCCAAAGCCAGTCCCAAAAAGACCGTGGAGGGCGCCGTGGGCGGACTCGTCGGCGGTGCGCTGGGAATGATCGTCTTTCGCATCGTGTTCTTTTTCGTCACGCTGCAGCCGCTTTCCATCGGCTGGTGCATGGTCATTGGCTTGGTGGGCGCGTTTATGGGCCAGCTGGGCGATCTGAGCTTTTCTGTTATCAAGCGCCAGTGCGGCATCAAGGATTATGGCCGCCTGCTGCCGGGCCACGGCGGCGTGCTGGACCGGTTTGACAGCGTTATCTTCGCCGCTCCGGTGGTGTGGATGATTGCAACGGCAGTTGGAATGTGAGAATAAAATGAGCAAGTGTATTTCTGTTTTGGGCAGCACCGGTTCTATAGGCCGGCAAACGCTGCAGGTGGCCCGGGAGCTGGGACTAAAGGTGGCGGCTCTCACCGCCGGTAAACAAATTGATCTGTTGGAGCAGCAGGCACGGCAGTTTCGTCCGTGCCTTGTTGCCGTGTTTGAGGAAAACGCCGCCCGGGAGCTGCGGGAAAGGCTTTCGGATCTGCATATACAGGTTATGAGCGGCATGGAGGGCCTCCTGGCGGCGGCAGAGCTGGCCGACAGCGACACTGTGGTCACGGCGGTCATGGGCAGTGTGGGCCTGGAGCCGACGCTTGCGGCTATCCGCAGGAAAAAGCGCATCGCCCTGGCCAACAAGGAGACACTGGTGTGCGCCGGGGAGCTGGTGATGGCGGAGGCGGAGAAATACGGTGCGGAGATCGTGCCGGTGGATTCGGAGCATTCGGCCATTTTTCAGAGCCTCCAGGGCTGCCGGGATCGGGGCGAGGTGAAGCGGCTTCTGCTCACCTGCTCCGGTGGGCCGTTTTTCGGCAAGACATTTGCAGAGCTGGAGCATATGACGGCGGCGAACGCCCTGAAGCACCCTAACTGGAGCATGGGGTCAAAAATCACCATCGACTCCGCTACCCTTATGAACAAGGGCCTGGAGATCATCGAGGCCATGCGGCTGTACGGCCTGCCCCTGGCCCAGGTGGATGCGGTGATCCACCGGCAGAGCATCATCCACTCCCTGGTGGAATACCGGGACGGTGCCATGATCGCCCAGCTGGGCACACCGGATATGAAGCTGCCCATCCGCTACGCCCTGACCTATCCCTACCGGGCCGCGACCCCGGATAAACCGCTGGACCTGCTTTCCTGCGGGCCGCTGACCTTCAGCGCCCCGGATGAGGAGGCGTTCCCCTGCCTGCGCATTGCTAAGGATTGCGCTGCCGCCGGGGGCACCGCCTGCGCCATTATGAACGGAGCCAACGAGGTGGCCGTGGCGCAGTTCCTCCGGGGTGAGATCGGCTTCAACGACATCGCCCGCCGGGTGGAGCGGGCCCTTTCCCGGGTAGCGGTGAAATATCAGCCGAGCCTTGGGGATATACTGGAAGCAGACCGGTTGGGCCGGGAGGCTGCCCGGTAAAAAAAGACGCCGCGGCGTCAGATGGGAGCGACTATGTCCACTGTTTTGTATATTTTGGTTGCGCTGCTGGTGTTCGGCGTACTTATCGCCGTCCATGAGTTGGGGCATTTTCTGGCGGCAAAGGCTTGTGGGGTGAAGGTGAACGAGTTCTCTATCGGCATGGGCCCCGCCATTTTCAAAAAGCAAAAGGGGGAGACCTTGTATGCCCTGCGATGCTTGCCCTTCGGCGGATTCTGCGCCATGGAGGGGGAGGACGAGACCTCGGAGGATCCACGGGCCCTGGAAAACCAGGGCTTTTGGGCGAAGCTGCTGATCTTTGCCGCCGGGGCGGCGATGAATTTCCTGGCGGGCCTGCTGATCATCCTGTGCCTGTATGGCGGGGCAAAGGCATTTGTCACCCCGGTGATCGCCGACTTTGCCCAGGGCTGTCCCTTGGAGGGGACACTGTTAGCCGGCGACAAGGTCACCGCCATTGACGGTGAGCGGATCTATGTCTACAGCGATGTGAGCCTGCTGCTGAATTTGAAGCAGATCGGCAGCCATGACCTGACGGTGCTCCGAAACGGCGAGAAGGTAGAGCTTACCAATGTCCCCATGGAGCTGCGGGAGTATACCGACAAAAACGGCAATGCTTACACGGGCTATGGACTAACTTTTTCCGTGAAGGAGGCCGGCATCGGCGACCGGATCAGCTACAGCTTTGCCAACGCCATAGACTTTGTACGCATGGTGCGTCTGTCGCTGCAGATGCTGGTCACAGGTCAGGCCGGAGTTAAGGACATAAGCGGGCCGGTGGGTATCGTCTCCGTTATTACCGATGTGGGACAGAGCAGCAGCTCCGCCTCCGCAGCCGTGCGGAACATTGCGTATCTGGCGGCCATGATCGCCGTAAACCTGGCGGTGATGAACCTGCTGCCCCTGCCGGCGCTGGACGGGGGGAAAATCTTCTTCCTGGTCATCAACGCCCTGTGCATGCTGGTGATCCGCAAGCGCATCCCGCAGAAGTTTGAGAGCTATGTCCACATTGCGGGCTTTGCGCTGCTGATGCTGCTGATGCTGGCGGTGACGTTTCAGGATGTGTGGAAAATATTCCAATAACTGGCGAAAAAACTTCGTTTTTTCTGCCAAAGGAATCGCAGTCTGCTGCGCGCATAATTTTGAGCTTAGCTCAAAATTCCACACTGGCAGCCTGAGCGGTATTTTTCCCCACGCACATGTCGCGGTGAAAAATGATTTAAATTTTTCGCATCTGCGGATGCGAACTCTGCGAGGCTTTTTTGGCTGGCGCTTTTCATGAGGGAGAAAGGAGCGTATGAGAATATGAGCAAGCAAATTCAGGTGGGCAGCGTGGCCGTAGGCGGCGGCGCGCCCGTGAGCATACAGTCCATGTGCAACACGCCTACTCAGGATGTGGCGGCCACGGTGAGCCAGATCCTCCGCCTGGAGAAGGCCGGGTGTGAGATCATCCGTGTGGCCGTGCCGGATCAGGATGCCGCCCGGGCCGTGGGAGAAATTAAACGCCGCATCCACATTCCCCTGGTTTGCGACATCCATTTTGACTATAAGCTGGCTCTTTTATGCGCAGAGCAGGGGGCGGATAAAATACGTATCAACCCAGGGAACATCGGGTCAAAAGACCGGGTGCGGGCTGTGGCGGACGCCTGCCGGGAGCGGGGCATCCCCATCCGCATCGGCGTCAACGGCGGGTCTTTGGAAAAGGACCTGCTGGCCAAATACGGCGGCGTCACGGCGGAGGCGTTGGTGGAGAGCGCCCTGGGCCATGTGCGTCTTTTGAACGACTGTAATTTTGACGACATCTGCATCTCCGTCAAATGTTCGGATGTGCCGGTGAATATGCAGGCCTATCAGCTGCTCCGCCAGCGGACGGACTATCCCCTGCACCTGGGCGTCACCGAGGCAGGTACCCCCACCATGGGCATCCTGAAGTCAGCCATGGGCATTGGGGGCCTTCTGTGCCTGGGCATCGGCGACACCGTCCGGGTGAGCCTGACGGCGGACCCGGCGGAGGAGGTGCGTGCGGCCAAGCAGATTTTATCTGCCGCCGGGGTGCGGCGCTTCGGACCCAACCTCATCTCCTGCCCCACCTGCGGCCGCACCAAGTACGACATGATCCCCATTGCCCGGGAGGTGGAGCGGCGGCTGGAGGGCTGCGAGAAGAATATCACTGTGGCGGTAATGGGCTGCGTGGTCAATGGGCCCGGAGAGGCTGCCGCCGCCGATGTGGGCATCGCCGGGGGAAAGGGCGAGGGCCTGGTGTTCCGCCGGGGCAAGATCCTGTATAAGGTCCCGGAGGACAAGCTGGTGGATGCACTGATGAACGAGATCGAGAAGCTGTAAGTATGGAGAAGATTGGATTTTTAGACTTTTTTGGGAGCTTTTTGCCGCCCCATGACCTGCGGCCGCTGCTGGCGGACGCCAAGCTCGTGTCGGGCGAGCTGGATCGGGGGAGCCGCACCCTGGAGGCGGAGGTGGAGAGCCGGGAGAACATGCCCGACGCCGCCGTGGCGGCCCTGGAGCAGCTGCTGCAGGAGCATTACGGATTCCGCCAGGTGCGGCTGCGGTTTGTGTCGGCCGCCGGAAAAAAGAGTGCCGAGCAGGTACTCTTTGGCAAGCCCATCAAGGGCAAGCCCGTCTCCATGGAGGGGCTGAACCCCAAAATGGGCGGCGTTGTGGTGGAGGGCAAGGTGTTTTTTGCCGATTGCCATGAGACCCGGCGCCCCGGGGTATGGGTGTTGACCTTTGACATGACGGATTACAAAAACTCCGTCACTGTCCGCAAATATATGCAGACCAAGGAGCTGGGTGGCCTGCAAAGCGCCATCGCCCCGGGGATGTGGCTGCGGGTCCAGGGCTTTATGGAGCTGACCCGGGACGGAAAGGACGTGCAGCTCAATCCCCAAAGCATCATGAAGATCGGCCATGAGGGCCGGAAGGATACGGCGAAGGAGAAGCGGGTGGAGCTGCACCTGCATACCCGCATGTCCAACATGGACGCCTTGACGGACCCGGCGGCGGTGATTAAGGAGGCCATTGCCTGGGGCCACCCGGCCATCGCCATCACTGACCACGGCGTGGTGCAGGCCTTTCCCGATGCCTGGCACACGGCCAAGGGAAAAATAAAAATTCTCTATGGCGTGGAAGGATATTTCATCAACAATCTGGACGATCGGGTGGCGGTTCACGGCCCGGCGGACCAGGATTTTGACGACGAGATCGTCTGCTTTGACATCGAGACCACGGGCCTGCAGGTGATGAAAGAGGCTATCACGGAGATCGGCGCGGTGGTGCTGAAAAACGGGGAGATTACGGACCGATTCCAAACCTTTGTAAATCCAGGCCGCCGCCTGACACCGGAAATAATCGGTCTTACGGGCATCACCGATGCCATGCTCAAGGACGCACCCCAGCTCAAGGAGGCCCTGGAGGCATTTCTGCAGTTTGTAAACGGGCGGCCTCTGGCGGCCCACAATGCGGAGTTTGACATCGGCTTCATCCGGGAGGGCTGCCGCCGGGTGGGGCTGGATTTTTCTCCCACCTATGTGGACTCCCTGATTCTGGCCCAGAACCTGCTGCCGGAGCTGAATAAATTTAAGCTGGATATAGTGGCGGAGCATTTGGACTTGCCGTCCTTCAACCACCACCGTGCCTCGGATGATGCGGGCATGGTGGGCTATATGCTTATCCCGTTTTTTGAGAAAATGCGCCGGGAGCTGGGCATCAATCGCCTGCAGGAGATCAACGGCAAAATGCTGGAGCTGCGGCCCCTGGGCAATAAGAACCACCGCCGGCCCAAGCACATTATTATTCTGGCTAAAAACAAGCTGGGGCTCAAGCACCTGTATCAGCTGGTGTCGGCCTCCAACCTGAAATATTTCAAGCGCTTTCCCATCATCCCCAAGACGGAGCTGGCGGCCCACCGGGAGGGGCTCATCATCGGATCCGCCTGCGAGGCCGGGGAGCTGTTCCGGGCGGTGGTGGACCACAAGGACTGGGACGAGCTGAAGCGCATCGCCTCCTTTTACGACTATCTGGAGATCCAGCCCCTGTGCAACAACGCCTTCATGCTTCGCAGCGGTGAGGCCCGGGATGAGGAGGAGCTGCGGGACTTCAACCGCACCATTGTCCGCCTGGGCGCGGAGCTTAACAAGCCCGTCTGCGCCACCGGGGATGTGCATTTTATGGAGCCGGAGGATGAAATTTACCGCCATGTGCTCCTGGCCAGCAAAAAATTCCCCGACGCAGACAAGAGCCTGCCCATTTACTTTAAGACCACCGATGAGATGCTGGAGGAATTTTCCTACCTGGGAGAGGAGACCGCCTATGATGTGGTGGTGAAGAATCCCCGGATGATCGCGGACCTGGTGGAGGAAATTGAGCTGCTGCCCCCGGGACAGCTTTTCCCGCCCCGGCTGGAAAATTCTGAGCAGGAGCTCCACGACATGGTGTGGAGCAAGTGCCACGAGCTATACGGAGAGAATCCCCCGAAGCTGATTGTGGATCGGCTGAATGTGGAGCTGGGCGGCATCTTGGGCAAGTACGATGTGGTGTATATGTCGGCCCAGAAGCTGGTGCAGCGGAGCCTGGAAAACGGATACCTGGTGGGCTCGAGAGGGTCTGTGGGGTCATCGCTGGTTGCCTATATGGCGGGCATCACGGAGGTAAACTCTCTGCCGCCCCACTACCGCTGCCCCCGGTGCAAGCACACGGAGTTCATTACCGACGGCAGCTATGGCTGCGGTGCGGATATGCCGGACAAAAGCTGCCCCGAGTGCGGGGAAAAGCTGGTGAAGGACGGGTTTGACATCCCCTTTGAGACCTTTCTGGGCTACGGCGGCGGCAAGGTGCCGGATATCGACCTGAACTTCTCCGGGGAATACCAGGCCCGGGCCCATCGCCATGCGGTGGAGATGTTCGGCGAGACACAGGTGTTTCGAGCAGGGACCATCGGCACTCTGGCGGAAAAGACTGCCTACGGCTTTGTACGCAAGTACCTGGAGGAGCGGCAGATCACTGCCGGCAATGCGGAGATGAATCGCCTGACCCTGGGCTGCGTGGGCGTGCGGCGCACCACGGGCCAGCATCCCGGCGGCCTGGTGGTTGTGCCGGACGATATGGATGTGGAGGATTTCACCGCCGTGCAGCACCCGGCGGATGCCGAGGACGCAGAGACCGTCACCACCCACTTTGAATACCACTGTATGGAGGATAACCTCCTGAAGCTGGATATGCTGGGGCACGATGACCCGTCCATGATCCGCATGCTGGAGGACCTCACCGGGGTCAATGCCCGAGCCATCCCCTTGGACGACCCGGATACCATGAGTATTTTCACCTCCTCCAAGGTGCTGGGCTTTGAAAATGACGAGCTGCTCGGCCCCACCGGTGCCGTGGCCATCCCGGAGTTCAATACCCGGTTTACCCGGCAGATGCTCATAGATACCCAGCCCAAGGATTTTAACACCCTGGTGCGGCTTTCGGGCTTCTCTCACGGCACGGATGTGTGGCTTGGAAACGCCCGGGAGCTGATTGTGGGCGGTACGGCCTCGGTTCTGCAGACTGTGGGCTGCCGCGATGACATCATGCTCTATCTCATCTCCATGGGCCTGGACCCGAAAATGAGCTTCAAGATCATGGAGGCTGTGCGAAAGGGCAAGGTGAAAAAGGGCGGCTTCCAGGAGGGCTGGGTGGAGGCCATGGAGGAGCACGGCGTGCCGGAGTGGTACATCGAGTCCCTGGCCAAGATCGGGTATCTTTTCCCTAAGGCCCACGCCGTGGCCTATGTGATGATGGCCTTCCGCATCGCCTGGTTCAAGGTCCATGAGCCCTTGGCCTTCTATGCAACCTTCTTCTCCATCCGGGCCAAGGCCTTTGACGCGGAGTTCTGCTGCGCCGGAAAGGAGGCCGTGGAGCGAAAGATCCATGAGATCGAGAATAACAAGGACGCCACCGCCGTGGAGCAGAACCTTATGGTGACCCTGGAGGTGTGCTACGAGTTTTATCTCCGGGGCTTCCACTTCGACACCATCGATATTTACCACAGCGATGCAACGAGGTTCACCATCACCGAGGGCGGTTTGCTGCCGCCGCTGATCTCCGTCCACGGGTTGGGCGAGGCCGCCGCCCAGGACACGGTGGAAAAGCGCAAGGGAAAGACCTTTATCTCCATTGAGGAGTTTTCCATGTGCTGCAATAAGCTGTCCAAGACGCATATCGAACAGCTGAAGGCCCTGGGGGCCTTTGCGGGCATGGCGGACACAAGCCAGGTGAATTTGTTTGACGGATTTTAAAATAAAACAGGAAGGAGCCGTTCGATCGAACGGCTCCTTCCTGTTTTAAGTGAGTTTTATTCGTCGTAGATGCCCAAAATGACGATGCCTGCCACCACCAGGGCGATCATAAGATAGTGCTTCCAGGAGAGCTTTTCCTTCAGGAAAATACGGCTCCACACCACGGACAGTACGCAGTAGGCGGAGATGATAGGGGCTGCCAGGGCCACATGCTCCGTGTCCGCCAGGGCGTAGATATAGGCGAACTGGCCGGCGGTCTCGCACAGAGCGCCCAGGTACTTGGGCCCCTCCCGCTTAGGCACCAGCTTCTGCCTGCGGATGAGCACCACATACACAAAGCACGCAATACCCGCCGCCAGGAAGGTCAGCTCATAGGCGCAGTTGGCGCTATCCTCGTTCAGGGTCTCCAGCACCTTGCTGTCAGCGAAGGTGCCCAGGGCGTCCAGCACGCAGTAGAGAATGGGCAGCACCAGCGCCAGGACAGACTTGGCGTACTTATAGTTGCCGGCCTCCTGGCGAGCCAGGCGCAGCTCGTCGTCCTCCCGGGCCTCCACAATGCCCAGCCCGATAACGCCCACACACACCAGGGCCATGGCTGCATACTGGGCCGGGGCCAGCAGGGCAGACCCGGTGATGATGCTCAGCACTGCCACCATCGCGCCGGAGGAGTTGCAAATGGGAGACGAGATGGACAGCTCAATGTAGCGAAGCCCCACGTATCCCAGGGCCATGGACAGAATATACAGCAGCGACACCGGCAGATAGGTGAGGATGATGGAGAAATTAATTTCCGTCCCGCCGATAAAGATTTCATAAGCTGCGTGCAGACCCATGACCACGCCCACAGCCATGACCATTTTCAGGTGGGCGTACTTGTCGTCGGCATCCCGACAGCCGATTTTAGAAAACAGATCCGATCCGCTCCAGAACAGAAGCGCGATCACAGAAAACCAAAACCACATAGATGAAAATACTCCTTATTATTTTATAGCTTAATGATTCCGGCGTCCGCCAGCTTTTGCATACTCAAAAGGATGCCCAGCTTGCCGTGAAACCAGGTGAGACCGCCCTGGAAGTAGACCGCGTAGGGGGGGCGGATGGGTCCGTCGGCGGAAAGCTCAATGGAGCTGCCCTGCACGAAGGCTCCGGCGGCCATAATGACCTCGCTCTCATAGCCGGGCATAGCCCAGGGCTCCGGGGTCACATAGCTGTCCACGGCGGCTGCGGACTGGATACCCTTGCAGAAGGCCACCATGGCTTCCTTGCTGCCCAGCTCCACGGCCTGGATGATGTCGTGTCGACTTTCGGCGGAGCCGGGCACCACCCGGAAGCCCAGCTTTTCATAGCAGGCGGCGGCAAATACGGCGCTCTTCACCGCCGAGGCCACCACCGTGGGCGAGAGAAACAGCCCCTGGTAAAAGGCGGGCATCAGCCCCAGATTTGCGCCTACCTCCTGCCCAAGGCCCGGGGCACTGAGACGGTAGGCGCAGCGGTCCACGCATTCCCTGGTGCCGCAGATGTAGCCGCCGATGGGGGCCAGGCCGCCCCCGGGATTCTTAATGAGGCTCCCCACGATCATGTCTGCTCCCAGGTCTGAGGGCTCCTGCATCTCCACAAATTCGCCGTAGCAGTTGTCCACCATGCAGAGCACGCCGGGCTTGCACTGCTTGCAGAAGGCGATCAGCTTCCCAATTTGCTCCACGGAGAAGGTGGGCCTCGTAGCGTACCCCTTGGAGCGCTGGATGGTGATGAGCTTGGTTTTGTCCGTAATGGCCCGGCGGATGCCCTCATAGTCAAAGGTGCCGTCAGGCAGCAGCTCCACCTCCCGGTAGCTCACGCCGTATTCCGCCAGGGAGCAGGGGGAGGGACGGATACCGATGACCTCCTCCAGTGTGTCGTAGGGCCGGCCCACAGGGCTTAAAAGCTCGTCTCCGGGCCGTAGATTGGCACTGAGGGCCACGGTGAGGGCATGGGTACCGCAGGTGATCTGGGGGCGCACCAGGGCTGCCTCCGTGTGGAAGCAATCGGCATAGACCCGCTCCAGATTATCCCGCCCCTCATCGTCATAGCCGTAGCCGGTGGTGGCGGCAAAATGGGTAGCGTTGACGCGGTTTTTCTGCATAGCGGCAAGCACCTTGCACTGGTTGTACTCCGCCACTGCGTCGATCTCCCGGAATCGCTCCGTAAGACCACCGAGAGTCGCCTCGCCAAATTCATAAACGGCCTGGGAGACCCCCAACTGCCGATACATTTCGTTCATCATGATTCGCTGTCCTCCGTGTTTTGCAGAATTTCCTGAGCCACCCGGTCCAGTACCTCCGGCCGGGAGACCACCAGACCCTGACTCTCACTGCCCAAAATCAGCAGCGTGTCTCCGGGGTGGATATTAAAAAAATCCCGGGCCTCCTTGGGGATCACGATCTGACCCCGGTCACCCACCTTGGCGGTGCCAAACACCCGCCGGGTAGGGGAGCGGCCCAATATATGCTTGCCCTGGGGCATAGGCTCACCTCACAAAAATCATCTTTTTCATACTTGTGTGACAGATGGCAGTATATCATACCCACTGGAAAATGCAAGCCCTTTCCGCGAAAAAAAGCCCGTATTCCGCAGAATACGGGCTTTTTTCCACTTCACTCCAGCTTTTCCGGAAACTCTACCCCGTTCAGCCGCAGGATCATCCGCAGAGGATAGTCCCTGTCCAGGTAGTTCCGGCAATACCAATCAAAGGTAGCCTCCGGTAAATGCATAAGCTCCGGGGCCTCACAGCGGAACAGCTCAAAGGTTTTCTGATCCCCTGAGAGCAGGGCTGCCAGCACATCCAGCCTCTTTTCCTCCGTCAGGCGGTTCAGACACGCATCCATGATAGAGGCGCAGGCCTGCTCATCCGGGGGGGCGAACTGCTCCTTGTTCCCCAGCCAGTAAAGGAACTCGTTAGGGTCCAGATCCAGCTTGGTGGTGATTTGGCTCAGCTTGTAAAATTCCTGCCAATCTCTCTTTTTCAGCACCTGGATAAGGTACTGCACCAGCCCGTCATCCAAGGCGATACAATCCAAAAAAACCTCAAAGGCGTGCTTGTCTGCGTCCGGATCCGGCTCCTTCTGTACAGGCTCCTCCGCCTGCTCCTCCCGGGCCTGGCTGGCCAGGACCCGGGCGGCGGAGAGCATATCGTCCATAGAGAAACTGTCGTAAGCCGCCTGGGGGACTTCGTCTCCCGCTGCGGCGGCACAGGCGCGCACAAAGGCGGGGATGCCCATAGCGCCGATCTGCCGCTGCAGCTCCATAGCCCGATGCATTTCATCGTTTTCCGTAAGTGTGATACCCTCCGGGGCGGTTAGGGAGCCCTCGCAGATCTGGGTCATATATTGCAGGTAATAGTCAAACAGTGTCATAGTACAGCCTCACTTTCCAGCCTTGACTTTACCACACCCGGCGGGGAATTGCAAGACGCCTGCAAATATGGTAAGATGGCCCAAAGGAGGGAAAGCCCATGCAGGAATATTACGCCGCGCCCATGGAGGGCCTCACCGGCTGGCGCTGGCGGCAGGTGCAATCGGAGCTGTTCGGCGGCGCGGACCGCTACTACACGCCCTTTCTCTCGCCCAATGCCAATTTCGAGTTTCAGACCAAGGAGCTGCAGGAGATCGACCCGGAGCATAACCGGGACCTTTTTGTGGTGCCGCAAATCCTTACCAATCGGTCGGAATACTTCGTTTGGGCGGCTAAAGAGTGCCAGAGCCGGGGCTACAGCGAGGTGAATCTGAACCTGGGCTGCCCCTCCGGCACGGTAACGGCGAAAAATAAGGGGGCTGGCTTGCTGCGGGAAAAGGACATCCTGCGAGCACTTCTGGACGGCATATTCGATGCCCTTCCGGACCTGAAAATTTCCGTCAAGACACGCATCGGCTGGGATGATCCCAACCAGTGGCCCGCTCTGCTGGCCCTGCTGAACGACTATCCCATCACCTTGCTTATTATTCATCCCCGGGTGCGCACGGAGTTTTACAAGGGGAGAGTCCACCGGGACGCCTTTGCCTGGGCGCAGGCGAACACCGGCCTGCCTCTGTGCTATAACGGCGACCTGCTGACCCCGGCGGATGTGTCTGCCGCTCCCAACGTGCCCTTGATGTTTGGGCGGGGCCTCCAGGCGGACCCGTCCCTGCTGCGCCGTCTCCGAGGCGGAGAGAGGGCCAGTGTGGCCGAGCTGCAGGCCTTCCACGATGCCATCTATACCGCCTATCGCCGGGATTACTCCGGCGATGTGCCTGTGCTGCACCGGATGAGAGAACTGTGGAATTACCTGGCCGGCAGCTTTCGGAACACGGAGCCTCTGCTGCGCGCCGTCCGCAAGGCCCGCACCTGCGCAGCCTATGAGCAGGCGGTCCGGCCGTTCTTTGCCCGGGCGGAGATGATAAGAGAATGAGAAAGCTGCCCTTCCGGATACGCTCCGAAGGGGCAGCTCTTTATGCAGTTCAGTTCAGCACAAATACGGTGCAGTTGCGGCGGCCGAAGCGGCAGGCCTGGTCGTATTCATCAAACCAAAGGTCCAGCTTGTGGCCCTTGATACTGGTGCCGCAATCGGCGGCGGTGGCCATGCCGTAGGTCAGGTACCCATCGTCCGTGTAGATATAGAACCGTGTGCCGTAGGGGAACACGGAGGGATCCACAGCAATGTTGCCATACTGAGTGGGCCGACCGGAAGCCGTCCAGCCGTGGATGGCGTAGGCACTGGCATTGCACGTCACCTGGGAGGAGAAGGTCATGGTGTCACCGGAGGCAAAGAGCAGATACCCGCTGCCGTCATCGTTGCGATAAACGGACACCAGCTCGTCACCGTCGGCCACGGAATCCACCAACGTACCGTATTCTACCACTTGGGTGACGGAATTGTCCTCGGTGGTGGAGATAAACTCGGTCCTTTCCAGCTTACCCTTGACGAAAACATCCATGTAGGTTTGGGTCACAGTGCCGGGCACACCGGGGGTGATGATCTCCTCCGTGCCTTTTGCCATCAGAGGATCGGCAATCCGCTCCTCGGCAAAGTCTGTCTGCACCTGCACGCTGCGCAGGCGAGTGTACTGGCGGCATACAGTGATGCTGGGGGTATCAGCGGTGAGGTCCACCACCACCATCTCATCGTCTGCCACCTCCACATGGCTGCGGCGCAGCAGATTGGCCACGGTCTCGTGGCGGGTGGTAACAACACCGGTGTCCGCGGTGTCATCCTCTGCGGAGCCGCTTAAAGAGGCGGACAGCAGCTTTGTCTCGGGTCCGGAGCTTTTCACGGTGGCGGAGGTCCCCTCCTCCACGGCGGCGAGCTGCACATCCTGCCCTTTGGGCAGGATGAGCTGCACATCTGCGGCACCGGCGTTATTGGAGCCGGTGTAGAGCGCTTCGCTTTGGTAGTCCAGGTCAGAGTCTGCGGTGACGGTATAGGTTTCCTGATCGTCAATGAGCAGGTACACATCCCCGTCTACCGGAGCGGGACCCATGCAGATGCAAATCACCAGGCCCAGCAGCGTCAGCGGGGCCAAGAAGATAAGCAGGCGCCGGCGTTTGAGCGGCCCATCCCGCAGAGCGCCCAGGCGTTTCAGAATCGTTTGGATCATACAGTGTTTCCTCCATTGCGCCGGTTTTTCAGACCGGGCCGGAGGCTCCTTTCGGTAGTTTTATTGGGAGGCATCCCTTGAAAAGTTAAAGGAATGATGCCTGTTTGTAATCAAAATGTAACACTTGTAACAAAACTGAATTTGACAGGAGTATATCACTTTTTTTATGATGTGTCAAGTTTTTCCGGAAAGGGGTGGATTTATGCACCCTTGCCAGGGGAAAAATGGAAGGATCGAAAACGAAACGGAAACAAAATTGTTACAGACTGGGGGACGAAAAAGTCGTGGATTCGGTGTTGCCTCATGGGGAAAGTTTCGATATAATGGAATCGGTATTTTAAAGCGAGGAGGGAGCGCTGTGCGTCCTGTATATATCCCCGTGGGCCATATCGTCAACGCCCACGGCATCAAAGGCGAGGTCAAGCTGAACCCGGAGGGCTTCACCCCGGAGTTTGTGGCGGAGTTTGATACGCTCTATATAAATGGGGAGTCCGTGCAGGTGAAAAGCCGCCGGGTCCACAAGTCCACGGTGCTTCTGACTCTGCCCGGGGTAGAGGATATGGACGCCGCCCTGGCCCTGAAGGGCCGGGAGGTCTCCATCCGGCGGGAGGATGCGCATCTCCCGGAGGGCGAGTATTTTGACGCTGAGCTGGTGGGCGCTATGGTTTTGGATGACGCCACCGGAGAGGAGCTGGGAAGGATCCGCAGGGTGCTGCACTATCCCGCCCACAAGGTCTACGAGGTCCGGGGCGGCCGGGAGTATCTCATCCCAGCGGTGCCGGGGGTGTTCATTGCGTCCGTGGATCCGGACGGCGGCGTTATGCGTATCCACATGATGAAAGGATTGGCCACCGATGAGAATTGATATTATGACCCTCTTTCCCGATGCTATCGAGGCCATGATGGGCCAATCCATCATCGGCCGGGCCCGGGACCGGGGCTATATCCGGCTCTATACCCATCAGATCCGGGAATATACTACCAATAAGCAGATGCAGGTGGACGACTACCCCTACGGCGGCGGTCGGGGGGCGGTGATGCAGGCGGATCCCCTGTACCGCTGCTGGGAGCATATCTGCCGGGAGGTGGGGCAGCGGCCCCACACCATCTACCTGTCTCCCTGCGGCCGGACCTTCACTCAGGAGGTAGCCAAGGAACTGAAGGCGGCTCACGAGAACATCATCCTGGTCTGCGGCCACTATGAGGGGGTGGACCAGCGGTTTATCGACGAGTGTGTGGATGAGGAGCTGAGCATGGGAGACTTTGTCCTCACCGGCGGGGAGATCCCGGCCATGGCTGTGGCGGATTGCCTGTTCCGCATGGAGGAGGGGGTGCTGCCCGAGGAGAGCTGCTACACCGACGAGAGCCACTGGAACGGCCTTTTGGAGTATCCCCAGTATTCCCGGCCGGAGGAGTGGCACGGGCGCAAGGTGCCCGCCATCCTCCTCAGCGGCAACCATGGCGGCGTGGATGATTGGCGCCGAAAGGAGAGCTACAAGCGCACCATGGCCCGGCGGCCGGACCTTTGGGCCCGGTTCGATGAGAGCGCCGTAAAGACCAAGCACGATAAAAAGATCCTCCAGCAGGCCAAGGATGAATTCACCGCCGAATGGGAACAAAAAGAATAATATGTGTTGCAAAGAACGGCAGGGATGCTCCATCGCATCTCTGTCGTTTCGCTGCCCGCCGCCTAAGCTCCGCACAGCGTATCCGCAGGGGCCGATGCCTGCATCGGCATTCATAAATGCGCAGGGCGGGGTGCCCTCACCCCGCCGCTTCGTTAACCACCGCGCCCTTGCAAGGCCCTGCCATTGCGCACGGTGGCTGTGGGGAACGAACCGAGCGCTGCCAGTGGCAGAATAAGCGAGGTGAGCCAGTGACTGCGGTCAAAATTTCAGGCGCCCGTCGTAAGGCAGCACAGAAATTTTGGGCACCGCAACAGGGGCATCCACATTCCCACACTCCCTCAAAAAAATCCCGACCATGCCCCAAATTTCCCTTGACTTTTCCGGGGAAATGAGGTATCATTAGCAATGTTGTAAAGCTGATTTACTTTACAGAAGGAGGGCGAACCGTGAAAAACCAGACCTACCGCATGACCATGCTGCTTGATTTTTACGGCGAGATCCTGACCCAGCGGCAGAGAGAATTCTTTGACCTGTACTATAACGAGGATTTGAGTCTGGCGGAGATTGCGGAGAACTACGGTATCAGCCGCCAGGGCGTCCGGGACGCCATCGTCCGGGCGGAGACCGCCATGGAGGAGCTGGAGGACAAGACGGGCCTGCTCAAGCGCTTTATGCGCCTGCGGGAAAAGATCGACGCCATTGAAGCTGCGGCAGCGGAGATTCAAAAGCTCAACTACCGGCAGTACGATAATCCGGAGCTGGAGCGTTTGGCGGGGGAAATCCGCACCTGCGCCGCCGCACTGAAGGAGTAAAGCTATGGCCTTTGAGGGATTAAGTGAAAAACTGAATGAAACATTTAAGCGCCTGCGGGGCAAGGGCCGGCTCACGGAGAGTGACGTCAAGGCCGGCCTGCGGGAGGTGCGCCTGGCGCTGCTGGAGGCGGACGTCAGCTACAAGGTGGTCAAGGACTTTATCGCCCGGGTCACCGACCGCTGCGTGGGCAGCGACGTGCTGGAGAGCCTGACCCCCGCCCAGCAGATCGTCAAGATCGTCAACCAGGAGCTTACCGAGCTCATGGGCGGCAGCAACGCCCGTCTTGCCACCGCGTCTAAGGGACCTACGGTGGTGATGATGGTGGGTCTCCAGGGCGCCGGTAAAACCACTAACTGCGCAAAGCTGGCGGGCCTCATGCGCCGCCAGTATGGCAAACGGCCCCTGCTGGTGGCCTGCGACGTGTACCGCCCCGCCGCCATCAAGCAGCTGCAGGTGGTGGGCCAGCAGCTGGACATTCCCGTTTTTGAGATGGGCCAGGGCGACCCGGTGAACATCGCCCGGGAGGCGCTGAAATACGCCTCGGACCACGGAAATGACATTGTATTCCTGGATACCGCAGGCCGTCTGCACATTGATGAGCAGCTCATGGACGAGCTGAAGAGCATCAAGGAAAATATCCATCCCCATGAAATCCTCCTGGTAGTGGATGCCATGACCGGCCAGGACGCCGTTAACGCCGCCACCGCCTTTGACGAGGCACTGGGTATTGATGGAGTGCTGCTGACCAAGCTGGACGGCGACGCCCGGGGCGGTGCGGCCCTGTCCATCCGGGCAGCCACGGGCAAGCCCATCAAGTTTGTGGGCACCGGGGAAAAGCTGGACATGATCGAGCTATTTCATCCGGAGCGCATGGCCTCTCGCATTTTGGGCATGGGCGACATGCTTACCTTCATCGAGAAGGCCGAGCAGCAGTATGACGAAAAGCAGGCCAAAAAGCTGGAGGAGAAGCTGCGGAAAAACCGCCTGACCCTTTCGGATTACCTGGACCAGCTGGAGCAGCTGCAGAAAATGGGCGACCTGAGCCAGATCGCCTCTATGCTTCCTGGCGGCCTGGGCAAGAGCTTTGACGCCAGCCAGATCGACGAAAAGCAGATGGCCCATAGCAAGGCCATCATTCAATCCATGACGATGAAGGAGCGGGAAAATCCCCAGATCCTCAATGCTTCCCGCAAGCGGCGCATTGCCGCCGGCTGCGGCCTGGAGGTGGTGGATGTAAACCGCCTGCTGAAGTCCTTTGAGGCCATGCAGCAGATGACCAAGGCTATGACCAAGGGCAAAATGCGGGGCATGGGCAGCCTGATGGGCGGCATGGGCGGCGGCTTTGGCGGCGGCAGCATGCGCAGCTTCGGCCGGAAAAAGAGACTAAAGTAAGATCAAAAAAGCTCTGCAGAGCTCGCGTCCGCAGACTGCAATCCTTTTGGCAGAAAATTCCGCAGGAATGTTCGCCAGCTACAGAAAACAGAAATAAGTGCTGCTGCATTTATCCATAAAAAATTCATTTTATTTTTGGAGGAAAGTAACCATGGTTAAGATCAGATTGAGAAGAATGGGCGCCAAGAAGGCTCCTTACTACCGCGTTGTGGTGGCCGATTCCCGTTATCCCCGCGATGGCCGGTTCATCGAGGAGATCGGCACCTACAATCCCTGCGTGTCCCCCGCCGAGATCAGCATTGACGCTGACCGCGCCCGTGAGTGGATCAAGACCGGCGCACAGCCCACCGACACCGTTCGCGCTCTGCTGAAGAAGGTCGACGTCCTTTAATTTGAGGGTACGGCCATGAAGGAATTGCTGCTCTATATCGCCAGGAGCCTGGTGGACCATCCGGAGCAAGTTACCGTGACGGAGGTTGGCGAGGCGGAGGATCTGACGCTGGAGCTGCGTGTGGCACCCGAGGATATGGGAAAGGTGATCGGCCGTCAGGGCCGTATTGCCAAGGAGATCCGCACGGTCGTGCGGTCTTATGCCCAGCGCACCGGCGTGAAGGTTTCGGTCGATATCGTTGATTGATAAAAAGGCTCCGGAAGGATTTCCGGGGCCTCTTTATTATTGTCGGAAAAATCCATCCTTGTCATTCCGAGGAGCAAAGCGACGTGGGGATCCGTAACTTTTTATGAATATGCATCCTGCAAAAAAGAGAAAAAACTGCACATAAGGAACGGATTGCCACAACCAGTCTGCGGACTGGTCTCGCAATGACATTTTTTTGAGAGCCTGGGACGCCGGAATCTCAGTTTTTATATGCCTGCCGTCCCGGGGAGGCTGCGGGCAAGTGAGGAGAGATTTTCTCCTGTACACACTTGACAAATTTTGCCCCATGGTGTACTCTTGCTATAGACAATCTGCTATAGCTTTGTATCTACATTGCGGACTCTTGATGGGAGGAAGCCTCATGCTGTCTATGGAAATGCTGCTGGATGCCCAGCGTGTCCTTGACCCGGTAATCAACCATACCCCCGTAGTCTCCACGAAAGACATTGTCCCGGATTGCGATTTTTATCTGAAGGCGGATTGCCTGCAGAAAACCGGCGCATTCAAGCTCCGGGGTGCATACTACAAGATCGCCACCCTTTCCGATGAGGAAAAGGCCCGGGGCGTCATTGCCTGCTCTGCGGGAAATCATGCCCAGGGCGTTGCCTTTGCCGCCCGGGATATGGGAATCCCGGCCACCATCTGCATCCCGGAGGGGGCGCCCCTGAGTAAGATCGAGGCCACCCGCAGCTACGGCGCCCATGTGGTGCTGGTGCCCGGTGTGTACGATGACGCCTATAGGGAGGCTGTCCGCCTGCGAGACGAGAAACGCCTCACATTTATCCATCCCTTCAATGACTATCGTGTCATGGCCGGCCAGGGTACCATTGCCCTGGAGCTGCACCGGCAGCTCCCGGATTGCGACATTTTTCTGGTGCCTATCGGCGGCGGCGGGCTCATTGCCGGCGTGGCTTTTGCCATCAAGCATCTGATGCCCCGGTGCAAGGTCATCGGCGTGCAGGCGGCAGGCGCCGCCAGCATGGTGGATTCCATTCACGCCAATAAGATTCTCACCCTGCCCTCTGTCCACACCATTGCCGACGGTATTCAGGTCAAAACCCCCGGCGACCTGACCTTTGACCTGGTGCGCCAGTATGTGGACGATGTAGTCACGGTGAAGGAGGGCGAGATTGCAAGTGCCATCCTTACGATCCTGGAAAAGCAGAAGCTGGTGGCGGAGGGTGCCGGCGCCGTGGGTATCGCGGCCGCCATGTATGGCAAGGTAGATATAAAGGGGAAAAAGGTCTGCGCACTGCTCTCCGGCGGCAACGTGGATGTGACCATGCTGGAGCGCATCATCACCCGGGGCCTGGCCAAGGAGCGCCGCACAGTCAGCTTCTCCACGGTCCTGCCGGATCGGCCCCATGCACTGACCCGCTTTTTGAATATTATCTCCCAGACCGGCGCTAATGTGCTGGACATCCACCACGAGCGCCGCAATACCAGCACTGATATTGGCTCCTGCATCGTGAGCATGTCCCTGGAGACCCGCGATGCCCAGCATATTAAGGAAATCTATGACAAGCTGCAAACCAGCGGCTACGAAATCGACGAGTAAAGGAGAACAGATTATGAAAAAGAATATTATTGCCACCGCCAACGCTCCTGCCGCCATCGGCCCCTATTCCCAGGCCATCGATTGCGGCAGCTTCATCGTCACCTCCGGCCAGATCCCCATTGACCCTGCTACCGGCAACCTGGTGGAGGGCGGTATCACCGCCCAGACCCGCCAATCCCTGACCAATGTAAAGGCTGTTGTGGAGGCGGCAGGCTTAACCATGGATCATGTGGCTAAGACCACCGTGTTTCTGAAGAATATGGCTGACTTTGCTGCCATGAACGCCGTGTATGCCGAGTTTTTCACCGAGGGCAACTATCCCGCCCGCAGCGCCGTGGAGGTAGGTGCCCTGCCCAAGGGCGCACTGGTGGAGATCGAGACCATCTGCATTAAGTAACCGCTATAAAATAATCTCCCGGATTTGGCCTGTTGAACGGATCGCACCCGGGGCAATAGTGCATTACATAAAACCTGCCGGCAGCTGAGGCTGCCGGCAGGTTTTGCTCTTTCATTTGTTCGCAGCAGGCTGCCTACGGACCGGGCGGACGATTTCGCACCGCATCTACAAGCAGCACCGTCAGCCCGATGTATACGGCACAGGCCAGGGCCAAAAAAATGCAGAAAACGGTACACAGGATCTGCAGGGCTCGGTGGCTGCGAAGATATTTCCTGGCCGAAACGATCCCGGCCAGGGCCAGCAGCATGATGACTGCGGCAAGCCATGTGGGCATACTTTTCGCCTCCTTATTATATGGGACGGAACACATCGACCATGTCCGTGAACCACTTTAGCTCCCGGGTGAAGCGCTGGCGCAGCTGCTCGGGCATCTCCCGGCCCTTGCCGGCGTCAAAGAAGCCCCGGCCGCTGTGGACAGCGATATAGAGTCTGCCATCGGCGTTGAGATTGACGGCGAATTTGCCGAAGGAGCTCTCCGCCAACTGCAGGAGCCGCTCTACCCGGTTGGGATTCAGGATGCGAAGGGCCTCCTGCGTGTCGCCGCCGGTCAGATTAAAGCGTTTGTTAAACGCATCGTTTTCCGTTTGAATAGTCCCGGAGCGGAGCAGCTTATCCAACCCTTCCCGGGGCCAGATGGTCAGCCAGGTGGAAAATTCCCGGTCCAGCTCACACAGCATCCATTGACCGGTATAGACCTCCTGCTCGTTTTTCTCCCACAGGCCGGTCTCCTCCCGCTGCACCTCGTTTTCCTCCGTCAGCCGGACGGTACATGCTTCTGTAGTCAGACCCCGATACGTTCCCCGGATGTATCCGCTGCCGCTGCAATGGCTGTGGCTGGGCAGGGGAATGTTTGTGTCCTCCGCGCGCAGCAGGCGGGGGGAGGCATCCATCTGCACATTTTCAAAGACGCTGGCTGTGACGCCCGGGGCAATGGCGGCGAAAGCCTGCTGGCTGGCCTTGCTTTTGGACTTGCTCTGCACCATTTGTCCCAGGGCCAGAATTACACCGCCGATGACGATGGCCACGATGTTGCCGCCCAAAACGATGCCCACCACAGCGATGACCACGCCTACCAGGGAGAGGAGCTTACCGCCCAGCTTGCCGCCCCTGCTTTTGCGCAGCTCCTGGGCCAGCTGCTCATCCGTTTGGTGTATATTTTGCTTTTCCATAATTTTCTCCTTATTTTTCAGCGCCGGTCAGGGCGGGACTCTCCTGCAGTATATCCAGCAGCCCTCCCATGCCCGTCAAAGAGGCCGTGAACCACCTGCGGATGCCGTCAATATCCCGCATGTCCAGCTCCGGCGGGATGCCGGCAAAGACATATCTTGTCTGCAGCGCCAAAGTCAACTGGCCGCCCCGGAGGATGAGACAGCTCACCTTGGCGTTGCTGGAGGCATTCTCCAGCCGCTGCACCAGCTCCCGCAGCTGCGGCGTCACCGGTGCGTCCGCCTTCTGCCCGCCTGCGATGCGTGCGGAAAAGTACCAGCTGAACACGACGGGATCGGTGATGTCCTTCTGCTTGCGCTCCTGGTACAGATCCCGGACGGCTATATCTAGCGCCGGGTCACAGATGCCCTTACAGCGGACGATAATGCCCCGGAAAACGGTTTCCGTGCGAGACATCCAGTTGTCGTTGTCGGGACCGGATTTTTCCTCCGCCATGTGCTGCAGCTCGGCGTTGGCGGCGGAAAAGCGCATCCCCTTGTGCTCCCCCTCGTGAAACTCCGTGATGGTGCTCTGCTCCCAGGGGCAGGCCAGCAGCTGCATGTTTTTCAGATAAGCATAATCAATGGGCAGCGCCGGCGTCTGCGGCTCCGGACCAAAGGCCCGGGTCAGCTCTGTGCGGAAAAATCCCCCCAGCTGCTGCTCCATCAGCGCCTTTTTCTTTTTCTGCGCCGGGAGCGCCAGCAGAAGGATCAGCCCCACCCCGGCGAAGGCCGGTATGCACACAAGCATCACATCGTGCCGCACAAAGGCCGAGATGCACCCGGCGATGACCAAAAGGGCCCCCAGCAGTATGCCGATGCTCTCCCGCCGCTGGTACCGGCCAAAGGCATCGGACAGCTCCTGATCGGTCATTTTTTCTTTTCCTATGGATTCCGTGTTCTTATTCATGCTTTTTCCCTCCTGCCGATTGGTTCCTCAGCCCAGATCGGCCCGGGCCGCCGCCGGAATATCCGCCTCCGCCACAGGGGAGAAGACCATTCCGTCCTCCGAGTTTTTCAGGCTGCCGTCTGCCTGGAGGACCAGGGACCCGGCGTAGCCGTAGTCTACCATGTAGAGGATGACCTCCTCCTCCCGGGGGTCCGCGTCGCCGGTGTTGATGATCTCGCCGCCTGCGTCCACCGTGTCCCAGTGGGTGCCGGCGTAAATGCGCAGCCAGTAGTCTTCGCCGCTGGACCAGTAGCCCACATAGGGCTGCATAAGCTCGGCGGTGGTTTTGGTGACAGCGGGCCTGAGATAGGCGCTATTTTCGCTGCCCCACCAAATGCCCTCCCTGTCCAGGGAGGTGCTCATGTCGTAGCACACGTCCTCGTTCTGCCGGGAATGGGCGTAGTAGTCCTCCTTGATGGTGTCGTGCTGGACCAGGTAGCCGTTGTCCACGACGGCGGAACCCTCATAGAGCACCCACTCGCCGTTATTGTCAATGTCCAGGACACTCTCCGCATTAGGATCACCGCCCAGATACCATGTGCCGGCGATGTCCTCAAAGCCGCCCTTGGTGTTGGGGGCGGGGACCTTCAATTCAAAATAGCCGAAGCTGTAAAGCTCCATATCCCCGTTATTGGAGGCAAACAGATAGGCGCTGCCGTCAGCGTCGTTAAAGAAATAGATGAACGCGTGGCCCGGCACCTGCTGGGCAGAGCCGCTGGCGGCCAACCGGTCGTCCTTGTATAGCTCAAAGCGCATTCCGCCGTCGGCTGGAGTTACCAGCATGGTGGTGTACTCGCAATCCCGGATGCCCACCCATTTGCCGAAATAGTCACTGTAGTCCCCCTGGGCGTCGGGGTCATAGACTGCGTCCTCAATGATGTCCGGGGCGCGATACACCTCCTGCCCGCCGTTCTTGCTGCCGCAGGCGGAAAGGCACAGTGTCAGCACCAGAGCTGCCAGGAGCAGCGGATAGCTTTTTATTGTTTTCATGTTTTTCCTCCTTCGCCCTTTCTTAGGTCAATGGGACTCCTCGGCCATGGCGAGCAGTTCATCATGACTCAGCTCCACATTGCCGAACCGAATAAAGATGCCGTTAGTCACGGCGCTGCTCCACAGCTGCGCTTCTGCCAGCGGACGGAAACGCAGCTTATCCAAATACGGCTTCATGTCCAGCAGCAGCCGGCTGCCGGACACAAAATCCACCTGCAGGATGTAGTTATCCAAGGGCTTTACGGCTGAGATATACTTTCGGTTCAAGTTGGAGACACTCCTTTCCCTGCAATACAAAACGATCCACCGTACTCATTGTGCGGTGGATCGTTTTGCTTATCAAAAAAGCCTCGCAGAGTTCGCGTCCGCAGATGCGAAAAAATTGAGATCATTTTCTCTCGCGACATGTGCGTGAGAGAAAATACAACTCAGGCTGCCAGTGTGGAATTTGTGCGCCAACGGCACACAAATTATGCGCGCAGCAGCCTGCAAGTCCTTTGTCGGAAAAACCCGGAGGGTTTTTCGACAGCCTCAGCGATCCACTGTATTTATAGTACAGTGGATCGTTTTGCATATCTACTAACCATCGGTTAGGTATTTATCAGCTCCGCCAGCCGCTGGCGCTTGAGCCGGGTGTCCCCGGTAATAGCCAGCTTGGAGTAAATTTGGCTGATGTACTGCTTCACGCTGCCCTCGGACAGGTGCAGCTTTTCTGCGATCTCCCGGTTGCTCAGACGCAGGGCGGCCAGGGATGCGATCTCCTGCTCCCGGGGCGTAAGGCCCGGGAGAGCCGGACAGCTGCTGCGGCTGCGCCTGTCCTCTGCCGCTGCGCCCAGAGTCGTGATCCGGTGGATGAGGTCAGAGTGTACTGCCTCCGCCAGCAATGGCTTGAGATAGCGGTAGTTTTCCACAAAGGGCATCACAAGGCCGTCTTTGGCGGCGTCTGCAAGGGCCTGCCCCAGCAGCGCCCGTGCCTCCTTGTGCTTGCCCAGCATCTCGTAGGCAGACGCCGCCTGCAGGCGGATGTGCAGAGCAACCAGGGCGTAGTGCTGCCTCCGGCAGGCGGCCAGCTGCCCTTCGCTGCGGCCAATGACCTGGGCATAGGAGCCCTGGGCCAGGCAGACCTGATTTTCGATCAGCTCCATCATGGGCTTGCCCGGGGCCAGAAAGTTGATGGAGGAGAGCCTGTGCTCCCGGAATATCGGCGGCGTCTTACCGGGCATGCCCAGCAGCGCATAGTAGTAGGCACAGGCGGCATCCAGCATGTGCAGCCACTCCGTGTTATGCTGCTGCAGCAGCGAACTCCGACGCTGGGAAAAGTCAAATCGAGGGGAAAAGCCGGTCTGCGCCGCCAGCCGCCACGCCAAAAAGTCACAGCACAGCGCCATGCTTACCTGGCCGTTGTTGGCGATCTGAGCGTAGGCGCGCTCCAGCTCGATCTGCGCATCTACGAAGCGGCCTTGCAAAAACGCCGCCTCCGCCCGCATGATGGTCTCCGCGCCCTGGCCGTGGCCGCCGGTGACCTTGTAATAGTGGGGCATGCACTCGTCCATCTCTGCCAGCTCCTTGTCCAGGCCTCCCGGCCGGCGGTGGAACATCATCAGCACCGACGGCGACCCAAAGGTCCACCCGCCCCCACTGCGGATAGTGATAGCCGGGCGGGACATCTGTGCGCTGGCGCTGCGGTGCAGACGGCTCATGGCGCTGATGTCGTTGTAGCAGAGAAAGCTCTCAATGAGGTCACATTCCCCCAGCAGGTCGCCCCGCTCCCGGGCCGAGAGGGTCGGATGCTCCGCTATGGACTCCAGCAGCAGCGTCTTCATTGCCATCATCCGGGGAATTTGCCGCCAGGTGAATAGGCGGCGCATCAGCACCAGCAGGGCCAGAGGATGGGCTTTCAATACGCCGGCGGGACATTCATCCAAAAATGCCGTCACGTCCGCCGGGTCCAGGGCTGCCAGGAGGATGCCCGCGTCGTGCTCCACGGTGCGCAGCAGGGCATCCTGATTCCCACTTTCCTCGTAGGCAGACATAGCGTGGAGATACTGGCCGTGGGCATCGTACCATGCGCCGCAGCGGTCCAGATAGGTGATCTGCTTGGCGGGGGCCATAGCCCGGAATTCCCGCTGGGCGCACTCCTTCATCATGTGGTGAAACCGGAAGGTAATGCCGTCCGGCAGGCGCTTGACAAAGGCGTTTTGCTCCGTCAGGGTCAGGAGGAGGGAGTCAGTGTCCTCATTTTCGGTGATAAACCGGGCCATTTCGGCGGTAAACTCATCGGCCAGGCCCAACACTGCCAAAAACTCCCGCTGCTTCGGCGGAAGGGGGGCGATCATGGCGGCGGTAAACATGGAGTAGATGTCCGAGGTGTGGTCCGGCAGGGCCCCGCTTTCTGCCAGGGCCCGCAGCTGCAGGTACACGGCGGAGAACCACCCCTCGCTGGAATAGAGGAGGGCCTCCACCTGCCGGTCGGTGAGCGCTGTGCCGCAGCGGCGGGCATAAACGGCCAGCTCTGTGTGGTTCAGCCGCAGCTGCTCTACACCGATCCGGCAGAGCTTCCGGCCCAGCCGCAGGGCTTCCTCACCGGGGAGAAAGCGGTCACGGCTGGCTACGATCATATGGATGTTATCCGGCAGACGGTTGGCAAGCATGCACAGAAAGACGGCAATGCGGCCATCGGTCAGCAGGTGGAAATCGTCGATAAAGAGGTAAAGAGGCACGTCACCGGACAGAACGTGGCAGAGATCATCCGCCAAAAGGCTGCCGGCGGCGTCATCAGCGGGGCAGGGATATGCCCGCAAAAAGGGGAAACCTGCGTGGTCAAAGGCGTCCTGTACGCTTCTCCAAAAAATGGCGAGATTGTCGGAATACACGCTGATGCGGATGACCTGCAGGGGCTCCGATTCGGCCCGCTCCGATAGGTACCAGTTGATGGCTGTGGTTTTTCCGTAGCCCATAGGTGCCACCACGGTGGTCAGGGCGCAGTGAGAGATGGGCCGCAGACTTTCCTGCAGCCGCTCGGATATGTAAATGGCGTTTGGGTCCCGCTTTTGTTTCGGCATGGTCCGCTCCTCCACAAAAAACTTTCCTTTGCATAGGATTATAACTGTCTTGACGGAAAATGGCAAGGGCGAATGGAGAAAAACGAAAAAGAGAGCCGCCTAATTGCCCAAGCCCGTGCAACAGAGTGGAAACAATGCCGCCCGGGCTTGGGAAAGGCAGGGGATCCGGTAAAAAAACGACTGGACTGCCGCGAAAAAGGGAAAGGAGATGAAAAAGATGTACATTGACGCAAGCACCATCATCACGGCGGCGTCCGTGGTAGGGGGCTTGGGCGTCCTGGGCGGTGCGGTGGCCCACGTGGTGCGGATCGTGCAGCGGGATAAGCGCCAATCCGCGGCCATCAAGGCCATGCAGGAGGAGCAGACCATCATCTGTTACGGCCTGCGGGGTGCCCTGCAGGGCCTGATCGAATCCGGCTGCAACGGCCCCTGCAAGGACGCCCTGGGCAAGCTGGATAAGCACCTGAACCAAAAGGCACATACAAGCAGCACAGAAGTATGATGGATCGTGCCCGAATCGGGCACAGAAAGGAGCAAACCATGAAAATCCCTGACAAGCTGTATGACATTCTCAAGTGGGTGGTCATCATCGTCCTGCCGGCCATCGCCACGTTGTACGCGGCCCTGTCCGCCGTGTGGGCCTGGCCCTACTCGGAGGAGATCGTCACCACCATCACCGCCGTGGACACCTTTTTCGGCGCGGTGCTGTGCATCTCCACGGCCACCTATAACAAGGAGGAAATCGAAAATGGCTAAAGTATATCTGTCCCCCAGCAATCAGACCGACAACCGCTATGCCTACGGCAACACCACCGAGGCCGTCCAGTGCGGTAAAATTGCCGATGCCTGCCGCGCCGCCCTGGAGCGCAGCGGCGTGACCGTGAAGGTAGGGCATATGCCTTCCATGCAGGACAAGTGCAAGGAATCCAACGCCTTCGGCGCTGACCTCCATGTGCCCATCCACACCAACGCCTTTAACGGCACGGTCAGCGGCACCCGCATGTTCTGCTTTAACAGCGGCGGCGAGGGCATGAAGGCCTGCAAGGCTATCTTTGCCCGGCTGGCCCCGGTGACCCCCGGCACCAGCGAGAATATCCGGGTGGATGCCTCCCTGTACGAGGTACGGGTGCCCAGCGCCCCCACGGCCTATATCGAGTGCGAGTTCCACGACAACGCCACCACCGCTAAGTGGATCGTGGAGCACACGGTTGACATCGGCGAGGCCATCGCCCGGGGGATCTGCGATTACTTCGGCGTGACCTATAAGGAGAAGGAGCAGCCAAAGCCCGCCGCCACTACCGATAAGCTCTACCGGGTGCAGGTGGGTGCATTTGCCGTCCGCGCCAACGCGGAGAAGATGCTGGCCAAGCTCAAGGCCGCAGGCTTTGAGGGGTATATCCGGGAGTAAAATTAATCGTACCGACCGATGAGCAAAATAGAAAGAGAGGGGCCTTGTAATAAGGCCCCTCTCTTTTTGCAGAAAAATTTTTACAGATGGACGAAAAAATCTCGCCGGATGGGGTTAAACGTGTTATAATGCTATAATGTATTTAAAAAATACCTGTATACATGCGATAAATCCTATAGAACAAGGAGGCACAGATCATGGAGACCATTACGGCGGCTTTTGTGCGCCGGTGTCTGCCCCAACGGGATCCGGAGGGACACAAGGGCGATTTCGGTAAGGTCTTGTGCATCTGCGGCAGTGTGGGCTATACCGGCGCACCTATTTTTGCCAGCCGGGCGGCGGCGCGTACCGGGGCGGGGCTGGTGTTTCTGGGTGTGCCCCAGAGCGTGTGGCCCGTGGCGGCGGTGAAAAGCGACGAGGCGATGCCCTTTCCTTTGCCGGAAACCGCAGACGGTAAGCTTTCCCTTTTAGCAGAGGAGCCTATCCGCCGGCGAGCGGCAGGCTGCGATGCGGTGCTGCTGGGCTGCGGTCTGGGCCGGGATTGGCAGACGGACACCTTAGTACAGGACCTATTGAATATGGAAAAGCCCCTGGTGCTGGATGCCGATGGGCTCAACGCCATCAGTGAAAATGCGGAGCTGCTGCAAAAGCGACCGGCGGTGACGGTGCTCACGCCACACGAGGGGGAATTTCTTCGGCTGGGAGGCGACCTCTCCCGGGGACGGGAAGCGGCTGCGGCGGCATTTTCTCAGAAATACGGCGTATACTTGATTTTAAAGGGACACCGCACCCTGATAGCGGACCCGGAGGGACGGCTGGCCGAGAACAACACCGGCAACTGCGGCATGGCCAAGGGCGGCAGCGGCGATGTGCTGGCAGGGATGCTGCTGTCTCTGCTGGGCCAGGGCTGCGAGACCTTTGACGCCTGCCGCGCGGCGGTGTGGCTCCACGGCCGGGCAGGGGATCTTGCTGCAGCCGACAAGGGTGAGCGGAGCATGACCCCCACAGACCTGCTGGAGCAGATCCCATATGCGCTGAAAAATATATAAAATGGGGATACGGAGAGCCTTTCAATCAATATTGGGAGGGTGATACCGTGAAAAAATATTTGCTGCTGATGCTTCCCCTGTGCCTGCTGCTGACAGGGTGCGCGCCTTCCAGGCGGGAGGCGGTGCAGGCCTACTACAAAAGCATCCGGGCGGCGCAGATGGAGGCGCAGGTGGTGGTGCATCTTTCATCGGATGACAGGACGTTTTCCGTGACGGCGGCCTATGACCGGGAGAAGGGCGCAACCACCACCATCGTGGAGCCGGAGCTCTTGCAGGGACTCAGCGCCACGGTGTCGCAGGAGGATATGCATCTGCTGTATGACGGCAGCGTGTGGCCGGCCGGTGACGGCGGAGACCTGTCGGCGGCCAACTGCTTGCCCATGCTGCTGTACGCGGCAGGGGAGGGGTTCGTGACCCGGGAGGGAAGCGACCGCATCGGCGGCCAGGAGTACATATTTCTGACCACCGAGGCATCCGGCAGAGATGGAGAGGAATTCACCTGCACCCTATGGGTGCAGCCGGAGACCTTTGCACCCTATGCATCCGAGCTGAGCCGGAATGGAAAGGTGCTGCTGACCGTGACATTTATGCAGTTTACCTGTGAGGTGGAGACGGGGGAAGATTAAAACCTTTCAAGGCACCTGGCGGGGCATGACCCCGACAGGCTGCGGAATGAGGATCTGGAAATATGAGCCATTATGACGGAAGTTTTCACTGGATAAAAAAGAGAAAGAGGCGGACGTTATGAAGTTTATGGAATCTACACTGAAGAGGACCTGGGCGGTTATTGACCTGGATGCCCTGAAAGAAAACTACGAAAAGCTGCGCCGGCACATTGGACGGGGCGTGAAGTTCCTGGGCGTGGTGAAGGCAGATGCCTATGGCCACGGCGCCATTCAGGTGTCTCGGGTGCTGCAGGAGAATGGCGCGGATTATCTGGCGGTGAGCAGCATAGACGAAGCTATGGAGCTGCGCCTGGGCGGCATCACCATGCCCATCCTGATCTTGGGTCACACCCCCAAGGAGCAGGTGGAAAACCTGATAAAAAACCGCATCACCCAGGCTGTCACCTGCAAGGCTAAGGCTCTAGAATACAGCCAGGAGGCCCAGCGCTGCGGCGGCACACTGAAAATACATATCAAGGTGGACACAGGCATGTCCCGCCTGGGCTACCTGGTCAGCGGCGACCACTTTAAAAGCGGCGTGGAGGGTATCTGCGAGGCCTGCTGCCTGCCGGGCCTTGAGGCAGAGGGCATTTTCACCCATTTCGCCGTGTCCGATGAGCCGGAGAATGAGGAGAGCAGGGCCTACACAAAACAGCAGTTTGACCTGTTCACATCCGTTATCGAAAAGGCGGAGGAGAAGCTGGGACGGAAGTTTGCCCTGCGCCACTGCGCCAACACCGGCGCCGTGGCCTACTGGCCGGAGATGATGCTGGACATGGTGCGCCCGGGTCTGCTGCTGTACGGCTACGGCGACGGGGCGCAGAAGCTGGGCCTGCGCCCGGTGATGCGTCTGATGACCAATATCGGCACCATTAAGGTCTATGAGCCGGGGACCTCTGTCAGCTATGGACGCATATTTAAGACGGAGCACACCACCCGTATGGGCGTGGTGCCCTATGGATACGCCGATGGATTCTTCCGCTGCCTGTCCAACCGCTGCAGCCTGATGACCGCTTATGGCCCTGCACCCCAGCGGGGGCGCATCTGCATGGACATGTGTATGATTGACCTGACAGACCTGCCCCAGGTGAATGTGGGGGACGAGGTGGAGATCTTTGGGCCCCACAATCCCGTGGAGAAGCTGGCGGAGCTGGCGGGGACCATCCCCTATGAGCTGACCTGCGCCGTGAGCAAGCGGGTGCCCCGGGTATACATTGAAAACGGAAAAGAGACGGAGCGGGAGCTACTGCTGCGCTTTTGATGGCACCATAGGACTCCGGCGGGCATAGATTGGTATGGGACGGACACGGCACGGTTTTTTCCGTGGAGCGTATATTTTTCGCGGCTGCGTGGGACAATGAAAGTGACCCAGATACATGGGTACTTTTTTCCGGCGGAGTGTGAACCTTGTGGAATCAACTGTCAGACGGGGCGAAATCTATTATGCCGACCTCAGCCCGGTGGTGGGCAGCGAGCAGGGCGGCGTGCGGCCGGTGCTGATCGTGCAGAACGACACCGGCAACCGCCACAGCCCCACCGTCATCGCGGCGGCTATTACCTCCCGCACCGGTAAGGCCAAGCTGCCCACGCACATTGAGCTGCCCGGCCAGAGCAGCGGCCTGCCCCGGGACTCCATCATCCTGCTGGAGCAGATCCGCACCTTGGATAAAAAACGCCTGCGGGAGAAAATGGGACGGGTAGAGGACGACATCATGCAGCAGGTGGATGCGGCTATCGCGGTGTCCTTCGGATTGCCTCATGAGCGCCTGGTATGAGGAGCATTTACATACCGGGTGGGAGTAGGCCATGAAAAACGGAGAGGAAATTTCCTCTCCGTTTTTGTGTATTTCCGTGAAATTTACCTGGCCTTGATGCTCACTACGGTGCTGAAGGCGGAGTTGGCCGTGCTCCGTACTTTGCTGATGGCCTTCACCTTGTAATAATAGGTGGTGCCGGCCTTAGCGGAGGTGTTGGTGTAGCTGGTTTTTGTGGTGGTGAACATCTTGGTGTACGTGCCGCTCTGCGAGGTGGCCCGGTAGATCTCGTACTGGCTGGCGCCGGTGACGGCGTTCCAGGTCAGCCTGGGATTCCCGGCGGAGGTAGTGGCGATCTTTACCACAGGCTTGGCGCAGTGGCAGGTGGCGGCTACGACGGTGCTGTAATAGGAGTTGGCTGTGCTTTTTACCTTGCTGACGGCTTTTACCTTATAGTAATAGGTGTAGCCGGCGTTGGCCTTGTTGTCGGTGTAATTAAGATTTGCGGTGGTGCCGAGGAGGGTATAGGTGCCGTTTTTAGTGCCGCTGCGGTACACCTCATACTTGCTGGCCCCGGCGACGGCGGTCCACTTGATATAGGGCTTGCCGGTAGAGACCAGGTAGTCCGGCGTCACCACGGGTCTCGCGCAGTGGCAGGTGCCTGCCACGGCAGCGCTGTAGACGCTCTTGGCGCCGACAGCATTCACCGCCTTGACCTTGTAATAATAGATATAGCCGGCGTTGGCCTTGCTGTCGGTGTATTTAAGATTTGCGGTGGTGCCGAGGAGAGTATAGGTGCCGTTTTTGGTGCCGCTGCGGTATACCTCATATTTGGCTGCCCCTTCTACGGGCGTCCACTTAAGGTAGGGCTTGCCAGTGGAGGCGATGTATTCCGCCTTGGCAGTGACAGGGGGCAGAGCGTTCTTGTAATTGTAGTGCATTTTGGCCTGGTTGAGGGCCTCGTTCATGCTGCCCTTTTTATCCACGAGGGCCCACTGCGCTTCCGTGCCTGCGTAATACACGTCCGTCAGATGATCGCAGCCATAAAACGCGGCGGATGCGATGAGCTTCAGGCTGGCCGGGAGCAGGATGGAGGTCATTCCGGGGCAGGTTATGGAATCCAGGTTTAGCGTCTCTACCCCCTGGGGGATGACTACGCCGCCGGTCCTGCCGCCGGGATACTGAATCAGTGTTTTCATATCCTTGGTATAAAGAGCCCCGTTCCAGGAGGTGTAATGTCTGTTTCCGGAGGCCACTGTGATCTCCTGCAGGCTGGTGCAGGAGCGGGCGGGGTACTTCCCTATTTCCGCCACGCTGGCGGGGATGCTGAGGGATTTGAGACTGGTGCAGCCGGTGAAAGCGTCAATACCGATGCGCTCCAGACCTGCGGGAAGGACGACTTTTTCCAGGCTGGTGCAGAATCGGAACTGCTCAAATTCCACGGCCTTGGAGCCTTTTTCAAAATATACCTCTTTCAGGCCGGTGCATTTGGAAAAGGCAGAGCCGCCGCCCTCAGTCAGGCTGGCCGGCATGGTCAGGGTCTTGAGGCTGCTGCAGCCGGCAAAAGCCAACCAGCCCAGGGTTTTCAGATTCTTGGGGAGGGTCATATCAGACAGGGCGGTGCACTTATTAAAGGCGGAGGCGCCGATGTCCGTTACGCTGTCCGGGATCTGAACGCTGGTGAGCTTGGTGTACCCGCTGAAGGAGAGGTAGGCAATGGAGGTTATGCCCTTTGCCAGGACCACGGACTTGATCTGATTTTTGTAGGCGATCCAGGGCATCTTGCCGCTATCGTATGCTGCCATAGCGCCCTTGCCGCTGATGGTCAGGGTGCCGGTGCTGCTGAGGGACCAGGTGAGATTTTTACCGCAGGCGCCGGAGGCGGTGGTTGCGGCGTAAGCGGTGGCGGGCAGCAGGCACAAAGCCAGGACTACCGCTAAAACCAGGCTGAGAATTCTTTTTTTCATACAGTTTTCCCTGTCTTTCCTTTTTGATATAAATATGGTATCGGAAAAAGGGGGAGTTGTCAATGGAGCATGGAAGAATTTTTGCCCGGCATTTTGCTGTTTTTTGGGCATAGATTTCGTGGAATATGCACAGGGAAATCAGATGCATGACGGCTGTCGAACGGCATACTACACAAAATGGGACGGACTGCCGCGCGGAAAATGCTGCGCCGGGGATGAAAAGCACTACCACCTCTTGACGGAGTGTGGTACAATAAGTTACCAGACAATAACCTGTTCCACCCGACCCGGTGGGTGCGGTGCAAAAAGGAGAATGGCAATGAAGTGTCCCTATTGCGGATATCAGGAGAGCAAGGTGGTGGATTCCCGACCGGCCGACGAGGGCAGCATCCGCCGCCGCCGGGAGTGCCTGCGGTGCGAGCGCCGCTTTACCACCTATGAAACGGTGGAGAGCCTGCCCATGGTGGTCATCAAGAAGGACGGCAGCCGTCAGACCTTTGACCGCAGCAAGGTGCTGCGGGGCATCCAGCGTAGCTGTGAAAAGCGGCCGGTGCCTGTGGCGGACATGGAGCGCATGGCCACCGAGATCGAACAGGAGCTGCAGAACAATCTGGAGCGGGAGATCAGCACGGAGCTGGTGGGCGAGATGGTCATGGATAAGCTGAAAAAGGCCGATGAGGTGGCCTATGTGCGTTTTGCCTCCGTTTACCGGCAGTTCAAGGACATCAACACCTTTATGAGTGAACTGAACAAGCTGCTCAGCGAGAAGTGACTACAGGATGTTCCGCAGGGTCAGCCGCTGCATTTCCGACAGAAGCGTGAACTGTGTGCGCAGCTCTGCTATGTCCGAGCGCAGCCCGGCGTCATCCTGCTGCTGGGCCAGGGCGATGCACCGCTGGAGCAGCGCCTCCGTTTCGTCCAGCTCCTGGTGGACGATGATCATATGCAGCCACCCCTGCTGCTCCGTCCAGCGGCCGTAGAGGTCCGAGAGGGCCGCCTCGGCATTGGACCACTGCTCACGGCAGACCAGGTCGTCGGCGGACTGAAGCTGCCGGGTCCACGCGTTTGTATACCGGGCCACGCTGCTGCCGGCAAACAGGCACAGCAGCAGCGTCAGCAGTAAAATGAAAATGGGGATTCGAAAAGACCTCATTTGACAGCATCCTTTACAATACAAATCGTCTCCCCCCGCCCATCCACGCTGAGAAGAAAGACCTGGGTGGGGGCGTGTACGCCTTTCTCCCGCAGCTGCTTTTGCAGCCACGCTTCATCCCGGCCGGCCCGGCGCAGGTTATCCCGCAGCAGGCGGCCGTCATTGATGATGACCGTGGGGAGGAACACGTCATCTTTACAGGTTAGGTTCATCTGCCGGGGAGTGGTCGGCTGCGCCGCCGTGCGCAGCAGCACTGACAGCTGCCCGCCGGTTTCCAGAATGGCATACTTCACATCCCGGATGTCTGTGACCCCTTGGGAGCGCAGCTCCTCAAACAGCTCGTCCAGGGTCAGGCGGTTGTGCCGCATGGCGGCCTGCTGGAGCTGGCCGTCCCGGATGATGAGGGCGGGCTTGCCGCAGATCAGTGTGCGAAAGCGCACACTGCGCAGGCTCAGGCAACTGAGGAGCATGCTCATGGCCAGCAGCGTGATAATGGGAATGACCCCGTTTATTAGGGGAATACCAAAATCCTGCATGGGAACAGACGCCAGGTCTGACAGGAGCATGGTCAGCACCAGCTCGATAGGCTCCAATTCACCGATCTGCCGCTTGCCGGTGAGCCGGAGACCCGCAATGAGCAGTAGATACAATATAGCGGTTCGAAAAAAAGCGGTAATCATAGGGTATACCTCCTTTGCGGCAGTATCTGCCGTTAGAGGTAGAAATATACAAAAAGCCACAGAAAGGAAAGGAGGCTATGGGGCAGGCCCCATCATAAGCGCCAGCGCCCGCCTATGGCGGGACGACGAGGAGGAGAGAGTATCGAAGGATTCGGCGGAAGCTCTCCCGCACCGTTCGGGTGCGCACGCAGCGGGTAAATATGCGGGCGACCGCAAAACAGAGAAGCTGCGGCCGAACAGGAATGACAAATATCTGTGCGTTTGTCCTTCCGATTGTGAAACAATGACGATCAGGAGGAAAAAAATAATATGTGTGGAATCGTAGGATATGTAGGTAAGCAGCAGGCCGCGCCCATTCTGCTGGATGGACTGCAGCGGCTGGAATACCGGGGGTATGACTCCGCAGGCATCGCTGTGAACGGCCCGGAGGGGATGCGGGTGAAGAAGGCCAAGGGCCGCCTGCAGGTGCTGAAGGACCTGACCCATGACGGCGCGGATCTGCCCGGCACCCTGGGCATCGGTCACACCCGCTGGGCCACCCACGGCGAGCCTAACGACATCAATGCCCACCCCCATGTGAGCCGCAGCGGCCGAATCGCCGTGGTACACAACGGTATTATCGAGAATTTCGCAGAGCTAAAGGGTCAGCTTCTGCACAAGGGCTACCAGTTCAAATCCGAAACAGACACCGAGGTGGTGGCGCAGCTGCTGGATTATTATTATGAACAGTGTGGGGACGTGCTGGAGGCCGTTCGGCGGATGCTCAGTGCTGTAGAAGGGGCCTATGCCCTGGGTATTGTGTCCACCGATGCACCGGATATGCTCATTGCCGCCCGAAAGGATGCGCCGCTGCTGCTGGGCTACGGCGAGGGGGAGAACTTTATCGCCTCCGATGTCACCGCCATCATCCGCCACACCCGGGATATTTCCTACATGGAGGACGGGGAGATGGCCGTGCTGACGGCGGAGAAGATCACCGTATATGACAGCTGGGGCCATGAGGTGGAAAAGAAGCACCACCGTGTGGATTGGAATATCGATGCTGCCGAAAAGGGCGGCTACGCCCACTTCATGCTCAAGGAGATCTTTGAGCAGCCCCGGGCCATCCGGGAGGCCACTGCCGCCCGGCTCCAGGGCGGGCGCGTGATACTGAAGGATCTGACCATGACACCGGAGGAGATCCGCAACATCGGGCGCATCATTATCATCGCCTGTGGCTCGTCTTACCATGTGGGTATGGTGGGCAAGTACAACCTGGAGCGGATGCTCCGGCGCAGCGTGGAGGTGGTGCTGGCTTCCGAGTTCCGCTACAGCGACCCCATTGTAAAGCGGGGGGATTTGGTCATCGCCATCAGCCAATCCGGCGAGACCCTGGACACCATGGCTGCCCTGCGGGAGGCCAAGAAGCGGGGCGCACGGATCCTGTCCATTGTGAACGTGGTGGGCTCGTCCATTGCCCGGGAGTCTGACGACGTGCTCTACACCTGGGCCGGCCCTGAGATCGCCGTAGCCACCACTAAGGCCTACAGCACCCAAATGGCCGTGCTGAATATGCTGGGCCTGTATTTCGGCGACATTCTCGGCACCATCGACCGGGAGACCTACAGCGAAATGGTTCGGGATCTGCAGCGGGTGCCGGAGTATATCGAGAAAATTCTGGAATCTGCTGAGAGCATCCATGAAATCGCTAAAAAAATCTGCAGGAGCGAGGATGTGTTCTTCATCGGCCGGAATCTGGACTATGCTCTGTCCCTGGAGGGCAGCCTGAAGCTGAAGGAGATTTCCTACATCCATTCAGAGGCTTACGCCTCCGGCGAGCTGAAGCACGGCACCATCTCCCTCATTGTGGACGGCACTCTGGTCATCGCCCTGGGCACCTATGGCCCGCTGTTTGACAAGGCCATGAGCAACGTGGTGGAGGTACAGGCCCGGGGCGCCAACGTCCTGGCCCTGACCACCGAGAGCCACGCCGAGGAGATGAGCCGCCATGTGCCCATGGTTATGACCATTCCGGATATCCATGACATGCTGCTGCCCCAGCTGGGCGTGGTGCCCCTGCAGCTGCTGGCATACTACATGGCGCTGGAGCGGGGCTGCGACATCGACAAGCCCCGGAATCTGGCCAAGAGCGTGACGGTGGAGTAAATAGGAGGGCCTATGTTTCATCTGGCCGTTGTATTTATGCCGGTGCTGCTGCTGGGATTGGGGGTCGCCATCATTGCAACGCTGCTTGCGGGGCTGGGCCTGCTCATCGCGGCGATGGTGGGCGGCACCTCGGTGGCGCTGCTGGTGAAGGACAGGAGCCTGAAGCGGCTGATGCTGCTGGGCTGCGGCGTTTTGGCCCTGGCGGGCATCGCCTGCGTGGGATTGGTGCTGAGCTGGCCGTATCTTGTGGCGGCGGGCTGCTGCTTGGGTGCGGTAGTTCTGGCCATCGTGGGCCTGTGTGGGTGCAGGTGCATTGGCCATAAGGCCGGAAGGATAGGGGCGACGCTGCTGTTTGCCTTTGCCATGGCGTCGGCACTGCTCTTCGGTGCTATCATTGTAGCTATCGGCATGGGGTGAGATGCTGCAGGCCGGTCATTGAGCAATTGAATTGAATAGCAAAAAAGGGCGGGCAATACCCCGCCCTTTTTTACTGGAGAAATGGCTGCATTTTGTGGGATGGGGCGTCGAGGACGCCGCCCCCTACGGATAGATCGGGAGCATGGCGTAGGCGGGACGATGTGGGCATCGTCCCCTGCGGAAAGACTACGCTTCTTGTGTAGGGCGCGATGCCCACATCGCGCCGCACGGTAGACGCAAAGATTATCCCTGTCAGGCCAGGGCAGCACAAGCGCGGAGCGCGCCGCGGAATTAGACGCAGAGACGATGCGAAGGAAAGGTATGAGTTTTGCGATGACCGATTCGCGTGGAGGAAGGAGATCGACACAGTTGGCACCTCAGCCGCGGAAAGGATTTCAAAACCTTGGTTTTGACGGCGATCTTTGGATACTTTCTGCCGCTGCTGGCAGAAAGTATCCCGCCGGAGGCATGTGCTTATCAGGGGCGCTGCATAGGGTATTGCAGATTGCCGCAGCCGGTGGGCGCACTGGCCGCGCAATGACAGAGGGAGCAAGAGCGGCGGTGCAGGCTGGGGGCGGCGGGCTGAGGGCAGCCCGCCCTACACACAATTGGTTAGATGCCGCGTCGGGCGGACAGAGACGTCCGCCCCTACAGGCTGTGCAGGCGGGTTTGCCGTTCGTTCACCTTGCTTTCGAACTTCCCCCTTTCTTTTTTCTTTTGTTTGCGGTATACTTATAAATTGAACGGCATTTTTCCCCGGAAGGAGAGAGAATATGACAACAGCAGAATTGGTCCGGCAGCTGCGGCAGGTGCAGAGCATGTCCATCGTGGGCATGTGCAAAAACGCCGGCAAGACGACTATGCTCAACTGGCTTTTGGCCCACACCGGGCGGCAGCAGGTCCTGGGGCTAACCTCCATCGGTCGGGACGGCGAGAGCACCGATGTGGTCACCGGCACAGAAAAGCCCAGCATTTTTGTTCCGGCGGGCACCCTCATCGCCACCGCCAAGGACATGCTGCGCCTGGGCGACGTGACCCAGGAGATTTTGGTCACCACCGGCATCCCTACGCCTTTGGGCGAGGTGATCATCATGCGCGCCCGCAGCGACGGCTATGTGCAGCTGGCGGGCCCGTCTATTACGGCCCAGCTGAAAGAGGTATCCAAAACGTTTTTTGAGCTGGGGGCCACCCAGTCCATCATCGACGGCGCCCTGGGCCGCAAATCCCTGGGGGCCCGGAATGTGGCCGACGGCATCGTGCTGTGTACCGGCGCGTCCTATAACATGAGCATGGAGAAGGTCATAGAGGACACGGCCAACTTCTGCCGGCTCATGGATCTGCCCAAGGCGGAGACGCTGCCGCCGGAGGCGGCGGAGGGGTTGGAGAAGTGCCTGAAGGAGCATGGGGAGGCATACATTCCCGGAGCTCTGACGGACAGCATGGTGGTGCCGCTGCTGCGCAGCGGCCTGCTGCGCGGAGGACGCCTGGTGGTGGCCGACCCCAGCAAGGTGCTTTTAAAGCCCGACACCCTGGATAAGCTGGCGGTGCGGGAGGTTTCACTGCAGACCAAGGACGCCGCTCGGACCCTGTGCGTCACGGTGAACCCGGTATCGGCCTACGGCTGGAAGTTTGACAAGGATGTGTTTATCGACCGGATGCGCCAGAGCGTGAAGGTGCCGGTCATCAATGTGAAGGAGGAGCTGGCATGATTTCCATTCGGTTTGAGGAGAGGCAGCAGATCGGCCTGCAGTACGCCCTGGAGACTCTCCATGGGTGCAGTCCCTTTGGTCAGGAGAAGATCCGCCGCTTACGGTACTATACCCCGGCGGAGCGGGCAGAGCTGGAGACGGAGCTATATAACGTGCAGCAGGCGGCAGACCACGCCAACCAGCTCAAGGGCGTGTATGACAAGATCTGTATCCTGCTGTGCCAGATGAAGGACATCCGCAACTCTATCCGCCGCTGCCGAGACGGAGAGGTGCCGGACCATGTGGAGCTGTTTGAGATCAAGGGCTATCTGCAGCGGCTGGAAAGCCTGCTGCCCCTGTATGCGCAGATGAGCGAGGTTGCGCCCTTGCGGGAGCTTTCCTTCCACGATCCCAAGCCGGCTTTGGCCATCCTGGACCCGGACAACACCCGGTCCCGTGGCTTTTACATTCCCGACAGCATGACAGAAAAGCTTCGCCAGATCCGCCGGACCAAGAAGGAGCTGGAGGAGAGGCTCCATGAGGCCAGGACCGATGCGGAAAAGGACGAGCTGCGCCTGCGCCGCACGCAGATCTGCGCCGAGGAGGAGAGCGAGGAGACGAAGATCCGCCGGGGCATGGGGGCACAACTGGCACCCCTGGCCGAGGCTATGCTGGAGGACGCTGAAAACGCGGGCCGCCTGGATTTTATCATTCAGAAGGCTATGTTTGCCGTGCGCTATGGCGGCGTGATGCCGGAGATTACCGACGGCCCCTTGGAGCTGACGGACATGATGAACCCGGAGCTGTGCGACCTGCTGAGCGAGCAGGGCCGCAGCTTTGTGCCGGTATCCATCGCCCTGGACCGGGGTGCTACGGTCATCACCGGCGCCAATATGGGCGGCAAGAGTGTGGCCATGAAAACCGTGGCACTGAATGTGCTGCTGATGCAGGCGGGCTTTCTGGTATGCGCCAAGAAGGCCAAAATGCCTCTGTTCGAGAGCGTGCTTATGCTGTTTGAGGATATGCAGTCCATCCAATCGGGCCTGTCCGGCTTCGGCTCGGAGATCGTGCAGTTCCAAAAGGCGCTGGACCAGGCGGAGCAGGGCTACTCCCTGTTTTTGCTGGATGAATTCGCCCGGGGCACCAATCCCGACGAGGGCGCGGTGATCGTTCAGGCGGTGACGAAATATCTCAATGGTATCCATGCCATCTCCCTGCTCACCACCCACTATGACAAGGTGGCCGATTGCGGCCGGGCCCACTATCAGATCATCGGCCTGCGGGATATCGACCCGGAGGCTATCCGCCGGGAGCTGGCCGTCAGCGGGGAGGACGGCATACGAGTCATCGCGCGGCACATGAACTATGGCCTATACAGGGTGGAGGGAAAATCCGATTGCCCCAGAGATGCCCTGAACATCTGCCGGATGCTGTCGCTGAAGCCGGAGATCCTGCATCTGATCGAGGAAAATTATTGAGAAAACGGGACACGAGCGCTGCGAAGCTTGATAAAAAAGGACGGCAAGAGCCGTCCTTTTTTCGTGGCCCGAAACAATGAAAAAACTGTCGCATCGTTCAAAAAACTTATTGTCTTTTTTCTCACAATCTCCCTTGACAAATTGGCTGAATGTATTATAATTTGAAGTACAGAATTCCATATAACAGACAATAGAGGCGCAGAAGACAGGGTAGTTGATCTCGGGGCAGCAGGGAGCCCAATGGAGAGCGGCGAAGGGGTCTTTTGCCGAAGGTGTGCGCGTCCTGCAGCGTATTCCTGGGGGTGCCGTGTAAGCGGTGCAACTGTCATGTCCTATGCAGACGTGGAGCGCTATTGGTCATAAACTTGACCAGTAGCGCCTTTTTTCATGCCCAAAGGCGCCGATTGGCCGGCGTTATAAGAAACTCTGTAAAAATTTTTTAGGAGGAATTTATCATGGAAAAGATGACTTCTCTGCTGCGTCTGCGTATGAGCGCTAAGGATGCTCACTACGGCGGAAACCTGGTGGACGGTGCCCACATGGTGCATCTGTTCGGCGATGTCGCTACCGAGCTGCTGATTAAGTGTGACGGTGACGAGGGCCTGTTCTGCGCTTATGACAATGTCGAGTTCCTGGCTCCCGTATACGCCGGCGATTACATCGAGGCTTACGGTGAGATCGAGAAGATCGGCAACACCTCTCGCACCATGAAGTTTGAGGCCCGCAAGGTCATCGTGTCTCGCCCCGACATCAGTGCTTCTGCTGCCGATGTTCTGGCCGAGCCTGTTGTGGTCTGCCGCGCTCACGGCACCTGCGTCACCCCCAAGGATTGCCAGCGCAACAAGATCGAGAAGTAAGGAGCTGAGGATATGGAAAAGCTGATTATTACCGCTGCTATCTGCGGCGCTGAGGTCACCAAGGCTCAGAACGAGGCTGTGCCCTACACCGTGGAGGAAATGGTCCGCGAGGCCAAGTCCGCCTACGAAGCCGGTGCGGCTATCCTGCACATCCATGTCCGCGAGGATGACGGCACACCCACCCAGGATCGGGAGCGCTTCAAGGTCGTTATGGACGCTATCCGCAAGGAGCTGCCCGATGTGATCATGATCCCCTCCACCGGCGGTGCCACCGGCATGAGCCCCGAGGAGCGTCTGCAGCCCACCGAGCTGTTCCCCGAGATGGCCACCCTGGATTGCGGTACCTGCAACTTCGGTGATGAGATCTTCGACAACACGATGCCCACCATGCGTGCCTTCGGCAAGCGCATGCTGGAGAACAACATCAAGCCCGAGTACGAGTGCTTTGAGCTGGGCCACATCGACACCATTCTCGGCATGGCTAAGAAGGGTGAGGTCCCCGGCCACCCCATGCAGTTTAACTTCGTCCTGGGCGTGCACGGCTGCACTCCCGCTACCGTGGAGAACCTGGCCTTCTTTGCCAGCAAGATCCCCGCAGGCTCTACCTGGACCGTGTCCGGTGTAGGCCGCGCTGCCTGGACCATGGCTGCCGCCGCCATCGCAATGGGCGGCAATGTCCGTGTCGGTTTTGAGGACAACATCTACCTGGGCAAGGGGCACAAGGCCGCTTCCAACGGTGAGCTGGTGGCCAAGGTCGTCCGCATAGCCAAGGAGCTGGGCCGCGAGATCGCGACCCCCGCTGAGGCCCGCGAGATCCTGAGCCTCAAGCCCCTGAAGTAATCGCAAATAACATTTACATAATTTTTAGGAGGAATATTACAATGGCTGAACTGAAAGGCAACAAGTACGGTACCCACCGCGTTATCGAGCCCAAGGGCGTTCTGACCCAGGCTGCATGGAAGATCGACAACGACATGACCAAGGTTTACTCCAACGAGATCGTCTGCGACGTCACTTCCCTGAACATCGACTCCGCTTCCTTCACCCAGATCTCCGAGGCCTGCGGCGGCGATGAGAAGAAGATCGGCGAAATGATCCTGGGCATCGTCGCTGAGCGCGGCAAGCAGCAGAATCCTGTCACCGGTTCCGGCGGTATGTTCAAGGGCGTCGTCGCTCACATCGGCGAGGATCTGAAGAATAAGCCCGGCTTCGACCTGAAGGAAGGCGACAAGATCGTTTCCCTGGTCTCCCTGTCCATGACCCCCCTGAAGATCGACAAGATCCTGGCTATCCACAAGGATATCGACCGCGTTGATATCGTGGGTAAGGCCATCCTGTTCGAGTCCGCTCTGTATGCCAAGATGCCCGAGGATATGTCCGAGCCTCTGGCCCTGGCCGCTCTGGACGTGGCCGGCGCTCCCGCTCAGGCCCGCAAGCTGCCCAAGGAGGGCGACAGCGTCCTGATCCTGGGCGCCAACGGCAAGTCCGGCGTTCTGTGCGGCTGGGAAGCTATGAAGAAGGTCGGCCCCAAGGGCAAGGTCGTGGGCGTTGTCCGCAATCCCAAGCAGGTTCCCGGCCTGATGGAGCTGGGCGTTTACACCGATGTTATCGTGGCCGACTGCACCAAGCCCGTTGAGGTTATGGAGGCTGCTCTGGCTGCCAACGATGGCAAGGAGTACGATCTGTCCATCTGCTGCGTGAACATCGAGTCCTGCGAGATGTCCGCCATCCTGCCCGTCCACGATGACGGCCTGGTGTACTTCTTCTCCATGGCTACCTCCTTCACCAAGGCTGCCCTGGGCGCTGAGGGTATCGGCAAGGACGTCACCATGATCATCGGCAACGGCTACACCAAGAACCACGCTCAGATCACCCTGGATGTTCTGCGCGAGAATCCCAAGCTGCGCAAGCTGTTCGACGAGAAGTATTGCTAATTCCACAAATACCGGATGCAGGGGAGCTTTTTGCGCCCCTGCCTTCGGCCTATTCCCGGATAACAATTACAATTCAGAATTAAAGGAGATACAAATATGAAGACTCGTAATGGTCTGTTTGCCGATGTCCCCGAAAATCTGTGGAACGACTGGCATTGGCAGGTCGCCAACCGCGCTGAGACAGTTGAGGATCTGAAGCGCTACATGACCCTGACTCCCGATGAAGAAGCTGGCGTTGCCAAGACTTTGGGCAAGCTGCGCATGGCAGTGACTCCTTACTATCTGTCCCTGATCGACCTGGACGATCCCTTTGATCCCATCCGCAAGATGGCTATCCCCCGGGCCGAGGAGCTGGAATATGCCGACTATGAGGACGCCGATCCCCTGCACGAGGATACCGACTCCCCCACCCCCGGCCTGACGCACCGCTATCCCGACCGCGTGCTGCTGCTCATCACCGACCAGTGCTCCATGTACTGCCGTCACTGCACCCGTCGTCGTTTCGCCGGTCAGAATGACTGCGAAGTGCCTATGGCTCAGATCGACAAGTGCATCGACTATGTGGCCGCTCATCCCGAGGTTCGCGACGTGCTGCTGTCCGGCGGCGATTGCCTGATGGTGGATGATGACAACCTGGAGTACATCATCAAGCGTCTGCGCGCCATTCCCCATGTGGAGATCGTTCGTCTGGGCTCCCGCACCCCCGTGGTGTGCCCCCAGCGTATCACTCCGGAGCTGTGCAACATGCTGAAGAAGTATCATCCCATTTGGCTGAATACCCACTTCAACACCCCCAAGGAGTTCTCTCCCGAGGCCGCCAAGGCCTGCGCTATGCTGGCTGACGCCGGTATTCCCCTGGGCAACCAGTCCGTGCTGCTGGCCGGCGTGAATGATTGCATCCATGTGATGATGGATCTGGTTCACGGTCTGGTGCAGATGCGCGTGCGCCCCTATTACATCTATGCCTGCGATCCTTCTCTGGGTCTGAGCCACTTCCGTACCCCCGTTTCCAAGGGCATCGAGATCATGGAGGCCCTGCGCGGCCATACCTCCGGCTACTGCATCCCCACCTTCGTGGTGGACGCCCCCGGCGGCGGCGGCAAGACCCCCGTTATGCCTACCTACCTCATCTCTCAGACTCCCCGCAAGGTCATCCTGCGTAACTTCGAGGGTGTTATCACCTCTTACACTCAGCCTGAGCACTATGTGCAGAACTGCCACTGCGATGTCTGCATGGGCAAGAAGAAGGTGGAGAAGACCGGTGTTGCATGGGTCGCCGAGGGCACCAAGCAGCGTTATCTGGAGCCCACCAAGCTGCTGCGTAACGAGCGCCACGTGAAGAAGTAAGGTAAAGAGGTAAAAATATGGAAAGCAAACTCGGCTTGAATTTTGATCTGGTCGAAAAGGCTCGTACATCCGCTGCCAATGTGGCAGCGGATGTGCAGGGCTTTATTGACCAGCATACCACGGTTACCGTGGAGCGCGCCGTCTGCCGTCTGCTGGGCATCGACGGCGTGAATGAGATGGACGTCCCCATGCCCAACGTGCTGGTGGACCATCTGCTGGCGACTTCTCTGCTGCCCGCCGGCGCCGCTTGGGCCATCGGTAACGCTATGGTGGAGACCGGTAAGGATCCCCAGGGTGTGGCTGAGGCTGTGGACAGCGGCGAGCTGGATCTTTCCAAGCTCCCCGCCCATTCCGACAGCGAGATCCGCGCGGCCATCACCCCTGTGGTGAACGCCACCGTGGAGCGCATCAACAAGAACGTTGCCAAGCGCAACGCTTACCTAAAGGAGTGGGGCGACAAGGAAGGCCCCTACCTGTATATCATCGTGGCCACCGGTAATATCTATGAGGATATTATCCAGGCCAAGGCCGGCGCCAAGCAGGGTGCCGACATCATCGCTGTGATCCGTACCACCGGCCAATCTCTGCTGGACTATGTGCCTTACGGCGCTACCACCGAGGGCTTCGGCGGCACCTACGCCACTCAGGAGAACTTCCGCCTGATGCGCGCCGCTCTGGACGAGGTGGGCGAGGAGCAGCACCGCTACATCCGCCTGTGCAACTATTGCTCCGGCCTGTGTATGCCCGAGATCGCCGCTATGGGCGCTTTGGAGCGCCTGGATGTTATGCTGAACGATGCGCTCTACGGCATCCTGTTCCGCGACATCAACATGCAGCGCACCATCGTAGACCAGTATTTCTCCCGTGTTATCAACGGCTACGCCGGCGTTATCATCAACACCGGTGAGGATAACTATCTGACCACCGACGACGCTATTACCGCCGCCCATACGGTGCTGGCCTCTCAGTTCCTGAACGAGGCCTTTGCCAAGGACGCCGGTATGCGCGAGGAGCAGATGGGTCTGGGCCACGCCTTCGAGATGGATCCCTCTGTGGAGAATACCTTCCTGTATGAGCTGGCACAGGCACAGATGGCCCGCGAGATCTTCCCCAATGCGCCGCTGAAGTACATGCCGCCCACTAAGTTCATGACCGGCAACATCTTCCGTGGCCACATCCAGGACGCGCTGTTCAACATGGTCACTATCCTGACCAATCAGCGCCTGTGCCTGCTTGGTATGATGACCGAGGCCATCCACACGCCGTTTATGTCCGACCGTGCTTTGTCCATTGAGAACGCACAGTATATCTTCCGCACTATGAAGGATCTGGGCAGTGAGCTGACCTACAAAGAGAACGGCATCATCCGCAACCGCGCCAACGAGGTGCTGACCAAGGCCACCGACCTGCTGGCTGACATCGAGAAGCTGGGCCTGTTCACCACCATCGAGAAGGGTATCTTCGCCGATGTAAAGCGTCCCAAGGACGGCGGTAAGGGCCTGGCCGGCGTTGTGGTCAAGGACGACAAATACTTCAACCCCTTCGTTGAAGTCATGAAAGGCAAGGTGGCAGCAGAATGAGTAGCGGACTGTATAATACCCATAAGATCGATTTCGATACCACACTGGATCTGACCCGCCTGAAGCCATATGGCGACACCATGAACGACGGTAAGGTGCAGACCAGCTTCACCCTGCCCGTCAAGGATGATGAGCGCGGCGAAGAGGCTGCTCGTCAGATTGCCAAGAAGATGGGCCTGGAAGAGCCCAACGTGGCTTACCACTCCGCTCTGGATAAGGAGTTTACCTTCTATGTGGTTTACGGCAGCTGCGTGCATTCCGTGAACTATGAGGACATCCATGTCATCACTGTGGAGTCTGATGTCATGAGCATGGAGGAAACCAACGACTACATCCGTGAGCACATCGGCCGCAAGGTCGTGATGGTGGGTGCCTCCACCGGCACCGACGCCCACACTGTTGGCATTGACGCCATCATGAACCGTAAGGGCTTTGCCGGCCACTACGGTCTGGAGCGCTACGAGATGATCGAGGCGTACAACCTGGGCTCCCAGGTCCCCAACGAGGACTTCATCAAGAAGGCGCTGGAGCTGCACGCCGACGTGCTTCTGGTTTCCCAGACCGTTACCCAGAAGGATGTGCATATCCAAAACCTTACCAACCTCATCGAACTGCTGGAGGCCGAGGGCCTGCGTGACAAGTTCGTGGTCTGCTGCGGCGGTCCCCGAATCACTCATGAGCTGGCCAAGGAGCTGGGCTATGATGCCGGCTTCGGCGCCGGAAAATACGCAGACGACGTGGCGTCCTTCGCTGTAACCGAAATGGTCAAGCGCGGCATGAAATAAGATGCATGAATTTAGACGGCCATGAGAGACCCCCTTTCATGGCCGTTTGGTCTGTACGAAAAAAGGAGAAGCAAAAATGGAAAAGGCGAGGATACATATTTACTGCGGCGACGGCAAGGGAAAGACCACGGCGGCCATTGGCCTGAGCGTGCGATCCTGCGGCCGGGGCTGGCCGGTGGTTTTAAGCCAATTTTTGAAGGGCTCTACCAGCGGCGAACTGAATGTGCTCCGCAATTTGCCCAACTACCACTACGTCGAAGCGCCTACGACCACCTGCAAGTTCGTTTTTCAGATGGACGACCAGGAGAAAATGGAGTACGGCCAGCATGTGCGCCAGCACTTTGCCGACACGGTGGAGGCAGTGAAAAAGTATCACGCTAAGCTCCTGGTCATGGACGAGGTGCTGGACGCGGTGGCCATGGGCATGCTCAGTGACGAGGCTCTGGCCGAATTTTTGAGGAACCGTCCGGAGGATTTGGAGGTGGTCATGACAGGCCGCGCTCCTACGCCCTGCACCGATCCCCTGGCCGACTACATCACCCGTATGCAGAAGGTCCGCCACCCCTTTGATAAGGGGCTCAATGCCCGCCTGGGTGTGGAGTTCTGAGGAGGAAGGCCGGGAGGATATACCGCTATCCCTTGCATTTGCAGCCTAACCATGTTACAATTGGATAGTAAAAAACCCCATTGTTTAGTCCCTTAAATTAATAAGGAGGAATAGAAATGGCAAAGAAACCTGTACTGACTGCCGCTGAGGCAGCAAAAATGATTCCCGATGGTGCCACCGTTATGTGCGGCGGCTTCTTGGCCTGCGGCCAGGCCCGTGCCATCGTGAAGGAGCTGGTGAAGCTGGGCACCAAGGACCTGACTCTTATCGCCAATGATATGGGCCGCGCTGTGGGCCCCAAGGGTGAGGAGTTCTTCGGCATTGCCGAGCTGATCCATAACCACCAGGTCAAGCGCATCATTGCCACCCATGTGGGCATGACCCCCGAGGTGGGCCAGCAGAACACCGAGGGCACTCTGGAAGTGAACCTGCTGCCCCAGGGCACTCTGGCTGAGTGCATCCGTGCCGGCGGTGCCGGTTTGGGCGGTGTGCTGACTCCCGTGGGCGTGGATACCCTTATCGAGGAGAGCCCCTTCTGCATGGGCAAGGAGACCATCGACGGCAAGCAGTATTTGAAGATGAAGCCCATCCATGCTGACTTTGCTCTGCTGGGCACCTATAAGTGCGATGAGTTCGGTAACTGCTGGTACAAGGGCACCATGCGCAACTTCAATGTGGTTATGGCCACCGCCGCTGACACCGTCATCGCCGAATGCGAATACATCGTTCCTGTGGGCGATATCGAGCCCGAGAACATTCATACCTATGGTATGTGCGTTGACTACATCGTGGAAGGAGACAGAAAGTAATGGAAAAGTCTGAAATCAAAGCCTTTATTGCCAAGCGCTGCGCAAAAGAGCTGAAGGACGGCGATGTCGTCAATCTGGGTATCGGCCTGCCTACCATGATCCCCTCCTACCTGCCCGAGGGCGTTGAGCTGATCATCCACGCTGAGTTGGGTATCGTCTCTGCCGGTGCTACCCCCAAAGAGGGCGATGCTAACTATGATCCCTACCACGTCATCGACGCCGGCGGCGGCGTTGCCAGCGTGGCTTTCGGCGGCGGCTTCATTGATTCCGCTACCAACTTCGGCCTGATTCGCGGCGGCCATGTGGACGCCTGCTTCCTGGGCGCTCTGGAAGTGGATGCCCAGGGTAACCTGGCCAACTGGATTATTCCCGGCAAGAAGATGCCCGGTATGGGCGGCGCTATGGATCTGTGCGTGGGTGCTAAGCACTGCATCATCTGCATGGAGCACACCGCCAAGGGCAACCCCAAGATCTTTGAGAAGTGCCGCCTGCCCCTGACCGCCTCCCACTGCGTCAATAAGATCATCACCGAGATGTGCGTGCTGGAGGTTACTCCTGAGGGCCTGCTGATGACTGAGATCAATCCCGAGTTCACCGTGGACCAGGTGAAGGCCGCTACCGCTGCCCCCATCACCGTCGCTGCGAACCTTAAGAGCATGGTTGATTGATCCCCTCATTTGCTCCAATAAGCTGCAGCGCAGCTGCGGACCTATAGCGCAATATTGAGCGGGCCAAGCTATCAGGCATAGCAAGGACATGAAATAATCACCGAGAGAAGTCTGCGGAGGACTTTTCCCGGTGATTATTTTGCATCTGAATTCTGATTGCCGATCCATTTTTACAAGGCTTATTCTGCAGGATTTTCAAATAGTGTGGCATTTGCAATAGAAAAATAGAGATAAAAAGCTATAATAGGGATAATAATAAGCAGCGGGAGGTGCATTTTGTGAAAGTAATTTTGAACCCAGATCAGGAAATTGTCAAAACCGTCCGGGAGGGTCTTAAACGCACCGGGGGCTACTGCCCCTGCCGCCTGGAGCGGACGGAGGACACCAAGTGCATGTGCAAGGAGTTCAAAGACCAGATCAGTGATCCCAATTACGAGGGCTTCTGCCACTGCATGCTCTACTATAAGTCACTAAAGGATTGATTATACCATCGTTTCACAAGGGCGGATACGGCCTTGATGGGCAGAAATGCGCCCATGCTGTGTCAGACTTCTCGTTAAACGGCGGTAAGAAAGGATATGATAACAATGGCTGAGATTAAGATCACCGCAGAAAACTTTGAAAAGGAAGTGCTGCAAGCCCAGGAGCCGGTGTTGGTGGATTTTTGGGCGGATTGGTGCGGCCCGTGCCGGATGCTTGGGCCTGTTTTGGAGGAGATCGCCCGGGATTACGAGGGCAGCCTGCGGGTGGGCAAGGTGAATGTGGACGAGCAGATGGCCTTAGCCCAGCGGTTCGGCGTGTCCAGTATTCCGCTGCTGATTCTTTTTAAAAATGGGCGGCCTGTGGCCAAAGCCCTGGGCTACCGCCCCAAGGCAGAGATCCAGGAGCTGCTGAAGGACTTGTGATCATTTTTCCAGCAGCTCGGTGAAGCTGTGGATATAGCCGTCGCAGATGGACCGCATTTCCGCCTCCGAAACATCAAAATATGGGTCATACACGCCCACGGCGTGCATCCCCGCAGCCTTTGCACCCCGGCAGGCGTCCACCGAGTCGTCATACAGGGTACAATCCGCGGGATGCACGCCGCATTTTTTGGCCGCCAGCAGAAAAATATCCGGGTCCTTTTTATCCAGGTTCAGGTCGTGGGCAAAGAAAATGGTCTCGAAATACTCCATTAGGCCCAGGTGCGTCAGGGCGCTGCGGCAGTGGGCGGGTACAGCGGAGGTGAGGACGATCATCCGTTCCCCCTTGCGGCGACACTGGTCCAGATACGCCCGGACACCGGGCTTCGCCGGCACACGGGTGGCATAAGCATCTCCGGCCATTTCCATCCACTCGGCCATGATCTCCTCGGTGCTCTCCTGCAAATTGCAGTAGGCCTTGGTGAATACCGCCGCCTTGGGGAATATGGTGTGGGCCACGCCCTGGTAGTACTCCTTGGTGTAGGGGAAGCCGCGCTTTTTCAAAAAAGCAATGTCCACCTCCCGCCAAACGCCGTTGGAGTCGATGAGGGTTCCATCCATGTCAAAAATCAGCATATTCTTTTCCTTTCCAGCCAAAACCGCCAGGGGAAGTCTACGGCTTCCTCAGCGTAGTCGATGCCAATGCGCTTGCCGGTATGCAGGATATACTCTGCCGGCGGGGCCGGGGGGAGGCCGATGTCCTCCGGCGAATCGCAGAGAAAGAGTGTGTCCCCGGTGAGGTCCAGCCCGTTTTCCTGCCGGGTAAGTCCCAAAGCCCGGCAGCATTTGCCCGGCCCGTTGAGAAAATTCTTCCGCTGGTAGGTGCTCAGCTGCGCCAAAGGCTTTCCGTACCGCAGGAGGCTCATCTGCTCCGTGCCCCACACCGGCTCCAGACCCCGCAGCAGTACGGCGGAGGGTTCACCCTCCGGCTCCGTGACAAAGTTCAGGCAGCAGTGCATTCCATAGATCAGGTAGATGTACGCATGGCCCGGGGGACCGAACATAACGGCGTTGCGCTGGGTCCTGTGATAGCCATAGGCGTGGGCGGCCTTGTCCACCGCGCCCACATAGGCCTCCGTTTCCACGATGCGGCAAACCAGGGGTTGGCCCTGCCACATGCGCACAAGGCATCTCCCCAGGAGATCCCGGGCAATGGAGACTGTATCGCCGATATATTTTTCCTGCGGAAGCTTTGACATTTTCTCACCTCGGTGGTATCATCATACCATTATTGCAGAGATCTGTAAATATGAAAGAGGTGGCCGTGTGCAGGAAATCAACTATAAAAAGGGCTTGTCCGCGTTTTTGCTGTGCTTTTTGATTTGGGGGTTCCAGCCGCTGTACTGGTATATCTGCGGGGAGTGGGACACCTTTTTCATGCTGGCCTGCCGCATTATTTGGGCGGCCATCTGCTGCCTATGTATCCTGTGGGTTCAGGGAAAGCTGCCCCAGCTGTGGGCAGTGTTTCGGGACAGGCAGATGCTCAAGCGGGAGATTCCGGCGTCGCTTTTCCTGCTGGCGGATTGGGGCGTATACCTGTGGGCGGTACAGAATGGCCGGGTGCTGGAGTGCAGCCTGGGGTATTACATCCAGCCCATTGTGGTATTTGCCTTCGGCGCAGTAATCTTTCGGGAAAGGGTGAGCTGGCGGCATCTGGTGATTTTGGCGGTAGTGGTGGTAGGCATCGTACTGTCCACGGACGGCTTCGGCGGCGTACCCTATGTAACCATTGCTTTGGCTGCGTGCTTTGCCGTCTATGCGGCCATCAAAAAAAGCCTGATCATCGATTCTGTTGTCAGCACTACGGCGGAGATTCTGATGATGGTACCGGCAGCGCTGCTGTTTATTCTGCTACTGCGCATGGGGGACACCGGTATGGCATCCATTACACCTCTGCGGCAGCTGATGCTCCTGGGGGCCGGCGTTGTGACGGCCATGCCCATGGTGCTGTACTCTGTAGGCGTAAAGTATCTGCCGCTGACCACAGCCGGTTTCTGCCAATATCTGAGCCCCACCCTGGGCATCGTGTGCGGTGCCATTATGGGGGAATACCTCACGGCGGAAAAGCTGAAGAGCTTTGGCTTTATTTGGGTGGGAGTTGTCCTGTATTGCTTAAATACCATCTACGAGGAGCGGAGGCGGCGGAAAGCCTCGCAAGCTGATGCCGCAAAGGAAAATGCGTAACTTAGAGGCTGCAAAATCTTTGTCGAAAAACCCGGAGGTTTTTTCGACAGTTAAAAAATGCGTAACCTGCGGGGTACGCATTTTTTATGGGTGACAAAGAGAGCGGAATGTGCTATAATAAAATGAATTTTTGTGCAGCATAAGGGAGGGCACACATATGCAGGGCAGGCTTATCGTGTTTGAAGGGACAGATGGCTCCGGCAAGGCTACCCAGACCGCCCTGCTGTGCAGGGAGCTGGACCGGCGGGGCGTCCCCTACCGGAGGCTGGAGTTTCCCCGGTATCAGGAGGAATCCTCGGCGCTGATCCGGCTGTATCTCTCCGGGGCTTTTGGCAGCCATCCCGGGGATGTGAATGCCTATGCGGCCGCCACCTTCTATTCGGTGGACCGCTTTGCCAGCTACCGGCAGGATTGGGGGCAGTTTTACGAAAGCGGCGGACTGGTTATTGCCGACCGCTACACCACCTCCAACGCTGTGCACCAGACCCCCAAGCTGCCCCGAGAGGAGCGCAGGGCGTTTCTCAAGTGGCTGTTCGATTTTGAATACCGGCTGCTGGAGCTGCCAAAGCCGGATCGGGTGGTGTATCTGGACTTGCCTACGGAGATTTCTGAGGAGATGATGCGCCGGCGGGAGGAGAAGACCCACACTCAGGCGGACATCCACGAGCGGGACGAGGCATATCTGGCTGCCTGCCGGGAGAGCGCGGAGCTCATTATCACGCTGTGCGGCTGGGAGAAAATCGATTGCAGCCGGGACGGACAGATCCGCTCGCCGGAGGACATCCACCGGGAGGTGCTCGCCCGGGTGGAGGATCTGCTTGTCCCCTGAAGGGCAGGAGAAAGGGGGGACACAGGTCCCCGATTTCTCTCCGTATGTTCTCAGCAGGAGCAGCAGGAGTCACCACCGCCGCCGCAGGAGCAGCCGCGGCTATTCCCGTTTCCGCAGCAGCAGAAGAGCAGAAGCAGGATCACAATGAGCCAAATGCAGGAACAGTTGTTGTTGTCAAAGCACATGTTTTTCACCTCACTTACCTGTTGGTACAGTATTGTATGTGGCAGGGTGGAAAAATGGAACTTGTCCGGCTCATATTACAGATAAAACGCAGAAAGGACATACGATTATGGATAATGATAAGCGTTTCCAGACCCAGGATTGGGATACCGATGCGGTGCATCAGCGGATCATCAATGAGGTGGAGGCTGCATCTGCCCCCACTCCTAAGAAAAAGCACCGCAAGGGGAAATTTAACTGGAAGATCTATGTGGCGGCCGTGGTGCTGGGCTCCATGCTCCTGGCGGGTATCGGCTGGATCCTGGCCAATGACCTGTGCGCCCTGGACAAAGGCGATGAGACCTATACCGTGACCATCGAGGAGGGTGACGGCGTTTTCAAAATCGCCTCCAAGCTGAAGAAGGCGGGTCTCATTGAGCTGAAGGGCTTTTTTGTGCTGTATGAGATCTTCACCGGGGCGAAAAATGACATTGATCCCGGTACCTATGAGCTGAACACCTCCATGGATTACCGCAGCCTGGTACACAACATGTACGATCCCGACGCCAGACGCCGCGCCGAGGAGGGCCTGGTGCTTGTCACCATTCCTGAGGGCTACTCCGTGCAGCAGATCGTGGATCTGCTGGCGGAAAAGGGCATTGCCACCAAGGAAGAGCTGGTGGACGCCGTGTCCAACTTCGACTTCGGCGAGGAATATCCGTTTATTGACAACAGCCTCACCGGTCAGATCAACCGCCTGGAGGGCTATCTGTTCCCTGATACCTACGAATTCTCCACGGAAAAAACAGCCGTGTTCGCCATTGACACCATGCTCACCAACTTCAACACCAAGGTCAGCAATGAGCTGCTGTCGGAGATCCAGGAGAGCGGCTATACCTTCCGGGAGATCGTCACCATGGCCTCCATTATCGAAAAGGAAGCCATCGGCGACTATGAGGAGCGGACCAATGTAGCCTCGGTGCTGTATAACCGCCTGAACAACCCGGACGCAGAGACAGCGGGCCTGCTGCAGGTGGATGCCAGCATCGACTATGCGCTGAGGCTGGAGGGGAAGGATCGCTCCGAGTTTTCCACTGAGCTGGATAGCCCCTATAACACCTATATCCACGCGGGTCTGCCCGTGGGGCCCATCTGCAACCCCAGTCTGGCCTCCATCCGGGCGGCGCTGAACCCCAGCCAGACGGATTACTACTACTATGCCCTGGGTACGGATGGTGTACACCACTTCTTCCGCACCTATAGCGAGCATTTGGCCTTTGTCAACAGCGATATGTACGCCCCTGCATGATGAGAAGGAAGCCGGAGCTGCTGGTCCCCGCCGGGGACATGGAAAAACTGAAAATGGCCGTGTTATACGGGGCGGACGCTGTGTATCTGGCGGGTACGGCCTTCGGGATGCGGGCCTTTGCAGGGAATTTTACCCCGGAGGAGCTGCCCCGGGCGGTGCGTTACGCCCATGACCACGGTGTGGCCGTCCACGCTACGGTAAACACCATGCCCCGCTGGGGCGAGGCGGATCAGCTGCCGGCCTATCTGGAGCAGCTGGATGATGCCGGGGTGGATGCCCTGATCCTGGCGGACCTGGGGGCCTTTACCCTGGCGGGAAAGTATGCACCCCACTGCCAGCGGCACATCAGCACCCAGCAATCTGTGGCCAACCACGTCTGTGCCCAGGCCTGGTATGACCTGGGGGCCAGCCGGGTGGTGCTGGCCCGGGAGCTGGGCCTGGAGGAGATCCGGGCCATCCGGGAGAGGGTCTCGCCGGAGCTGGAGCTGGAGGTATTCTGCCACGGGGCCATGTGTGTGTCCTATTCCGGGCGGTGTCTGCTGTCCAACTACATGACCGGGCGGGACTCCAACCGGGGTGCCTGCGCCCAGCCCTGCCGCTACCAGTATACGCTGATGGAGGAAAAGCGCCCGGGGGAGTATTTCCCCGTGTTTGAGGATGAGAGGGGGACGTATATCCTCAATTCCCGGGACATGTGCATGATCGACCATTTGGATGACCTCATGAACGCCGGGGTGGATTGCCTGAAGATCGAGGGACGGGCCAAATCCGCCTACTATGCCGCCATTGTGGCCGGGGCGTACCGCCATGTGCTGGACGATTTGGCCGCCGGTCGTCCTGCGGACCCTGTGTGGCGGGATGAGGTGGAGCATGTGAGCCACCGGCACTATTCCACCGGTTTTTTTTACGGCCAGCCGGGGCAGTATTTTGAAAATTCCCGTTATATAAGGGAGTGGCAGATCTGCGCGGTGGTGTTAAGCTGCGATGAAATGGGCCTGGCCACGTTGAGCCTGCGGAACAAGTTCCGGGCGGGGGACCGGGTGGAGATCGTGGGGCCGGATCTGAAGCCCTTTGAGATGATTGTGCCTATGATGGAGGACGCAGAGGGCCAGCCCCTGGAGGAAGCCAAAACGCCGCAAATGGAGTTTAGAATGCGGCTGCCGCAGCCGGTGCCGGCCATGAGCTTTGTCCGCCACGCAGTGGACCTCAGCGGAAGATAATAAGATGAAAACAGCAGCGTGTGCATTTTTGCACACGCTGCTCAATTTGCCCCAAAAGCCTCACAGAGTTTGCCGCCCGCAGGCGGCAAAGTAGTCCGATCATTTTTCACCGCGACATGTGCGTGGGGAAAAATACCGCTCAGGCTGCCAGTGTGGAATTTTGCCGCTTTGCGGCAAAATTATGTGCGCAGCAGACTGCAGGCCCTTTGTCGGAAAAATCCAAAGGATTTTTCGACAGCAACAGCAGCGTGTGCATTTTTGCACACGCTGCTGTTGCGTATAATTGCATAAATATCAGTTTTCACCTATGATGCCGTACAATGCATCCGCCAGCCGGGTGTAGTCTGCCAGGCTCAGCCGCTCACCCCGTATGTCCGCAGGGAGGCCGCTGCCCGTTATGATCCGTGCCAGGTCTTGCTTGGGGAGGGTAAAGCCCGTTTGCAGAGAGTTCACCAACGTTTTGCGCCGCAGGGCGAACCCGGCCTTCACCGTTCGCCAGAGCAGTGCTTCTGATTGCACCGTGACCGGGGGCTTTTCCCGGGTCATGCAGCGGATCACCGCAGAGGTCACCTTGGGCATGGGCAGAAAGCAGGTGTTCGGCACGGTGAAGAGCAGCTCCGGCTCCGTGTAGTACTGCATCAGCAGGGAAAAGGCGCCATAGTCCGCCGTTCCGGGCCGGGCGCAGATGCGCTGGGCTACCTCTTTCTGGATGAGGACGGTTATGGACGCAAAGCACCCAGCCTTTACGCAATTGGTCAGCAGGGGGGTGGTGATGTTGTAGGGCAGGTTAGCGCAGAGGATGGGCCGCAGGCCGGCGAAATGCTCCGCTACCAGGGCGGAAAGGTCCTGCTTCATAATGTCTCCCGGCACCAGGGTGAAGTTGTCAAAGCCCGACATAGTCTCCGCCAGCACCGGATAGAGCCGGTGGTCCAGCTCCACGGAAACCACCTTTCCGGCCCGGCGGCAAAGCTCCGCCGTTAGCGGGCCGATGCCGGGGCCTATCTCCAGCACGCCGGTGTGTTCATCCGCGCCGCAGGCATCCGCCGTGTCCCGGGGTACCCAACTCTCAATGAGAAAATTCTGTCCCATGCCCTTGCTGAAGCGGAATCCGTGGCGCAGGAGCAGCGCCTGTATGTCGTTTCGGTTGCACAGATCCATCCCTGTACCTCCTGATTTTTTTCCGGTAAAATGCCGCCATATTTTTCGGTTCCCGGCGGAGCCGGGAACCGAAAAATGGCATAAAATAAAAGTATAATGGCCGCATTGAGTTATTATACCACATTTTTTTTCCTCCGTAAAGAAAAAAGCCCGTTGACATCCGTTTAGAAAAGGAGTACAATATAGGAAAAGTAAGAAAAGTTATACTCGCATAGGAGGATAAAAATGGGATTTAAAAAGGATAACGAGCGCTACTACATGGCCTCGGTACGTTTGGGACCCAAGGGGCAGATCGTGATCCCCAAGGATGCCCGGGAGATGTTCGGCCTGGAGCCGGGGGATCAGCTGGTGCTGCTGGCGGACCGGAAAAAGGGTATCGCCCTGCAGACCACCGACAAGCTCAACCCCATGATGCGCCGGGTGTTTGAGGAGACGGAAGCGGAGGTGGAAGAGGAATGAACGTCATGGAGATCCGAGGTCTGTGCAAGGCGTACCCGGCTTTTACACTGAAGGATGTGTCCTTTACCGTGCCCCAGGGGGCGGTGATGGGCTTCATTGGCCGCAACGGCGCCGGCAAGAGCACTACCATTAAGTCCGTTTTGGGCCTGGTGCATCCGGATGCCGGTCAGGTGGAGATCCTTGGCCGGAGCTTTTCCGGGGGCGAGAAATTCATCAAGGAGAATATCGGGGTGGTGCTGGGGGGCATCGACTTCTACCCCAAGAAAACAATCGCCACCCTTACCGACGTGGTCCGGCGGTTTTACGAGAACTGGGACCAGGAAAAATACCGCCATTATCTGCAGCTTTTCGCCATTGATGAGAGCAAGCGGGTGGATCAGCTCTCCAGCGGAATGCAGGTGAAGTACATGATCGCCCTGGCTCTGAGCCACAACGCAAGGCTGCTGATCCTGGATGAGCCCACCAGCGGTTTGGATCCGGTGTCCCGGGATGAGCTGACGGAGCTGCTGGGGCGCATCGCCGCGGATGGACAGCGCAGCGTGCTGTTCTCCACCCATATTACCTCGGACCTGGAAAAGTGTGCCAGCCACATCTCCTTCATCAAGGACGGACAGATTCAGTATACCGGGACTTTGGAGGATTTCCGGGCTCACTACGCCTATCTGCGCCGGGGCGATGCGCCCCTGACCCTGGAGGACATCATCGTTTCCGTGGAAAGGAGGCCCCTGGATGAAAACGCTATTATATAAGCAGCTGCGGCTGGTGTGCCACCCTATGACGCCGGTGTTCTGCCTGTTCGGGGCCATGCTGCTGATTCCTAACTATCCCTATTCAGTGATATTTTTTTATGTGACATTGGGGCTGTTTTTCACCTTCCTGAATATGCGGGAGCAGAAGGACATCTACTTTTCAGCCCTGCTGCCCATCCGCAAGCGGGATACGGTATGGGCGGCGGTGGTGTTTGCAGTGCTGGTGGAGATGCTATCGATGGTTATTACGGCGCTGTTCTGCCTGCTGTCAGCCAAGCTTCAGCCCGGCAAGGATAACGCCGTGGGCATGGACGCCAACCTCATGCTTCTGGGCGCGGGCTTTGTGCTCTATGGCGTGTTCAACCTGGTATTTTTTATTAGTCTGTATCGCAGTGGATACAAGGTAGGCGCGGCCTATCTCAAGGCCAACATCGGCATGTGGCCGATGATGCTTGTGGCTGAGGCGCTGCCTCATTTTCCGGGCCTTCTGTGGCTGAACCGGGTGGACGCCCAGGCCAATCTGCGGCAGCTGCCCCTTTTGCTGCTTGGCATGGCGGTGTTTGCGGTGCTGACGCTCCTGGCTTACCGCCGGGCGGCGCAGCTGTATGAAAGGGTTGACCTGTAAAGAGCCATCCCTGTCATTCCGAGGAGCGAAGCAACGTGGGAATCCGTATTATTCATAGTGTAAACCTGTGTAAAATACAAAAAATATGTATTTTGGAGACGGATTGCCGCAGCCAGTGTGCGCACTGGCTTCGCAATGACAGACCTTATAACAGCAAAAGCGGAGCCCATGGGCTCCGCTTTTGCTGAAAAGAGAGAAAAGAATGAAGAAAGTGTGTTGTTTATGAAAAAGCCTTGCGGCTGAGTGGATGGTCTGCCCCTTGCGTAAACGGGCGGGCAGCAGCCCGGGGTTTTACTTTCCCTTTGCTTGCTTTTACTATACAGGGAAAAGCTTAAAGAAAAATAAAAGAATTAAGAATAAACTACGAACATTTCTTTAAAAAAGTGTAAAAAAGCCCTGTGTGCCGAATGATTCGGCGCACAGGGCTTAAAAGATCACAGAGTATTGTCGCTTACGGCTGAAGGGTAAAGGTCATGGTGACGGGATTGTGGTCGGAGTAGGCAAAGCCGGTGTCGATAACAGTAGCAGAGCTGACGCTCACATTATCCGACACCAGGAAGCCGTCCACAGTGACCACATACTGCCCACTGTGGTAGGGGGCGTCGGCGTTGCGGCAGCTGGGGACGGGGTTATCCTGATCCAGGGGGGCGATCTTGGCAATGTTCTTCCCGCTGAACAGCTCTGCCGGGACGGGCTGGGCCCAGGTGTAGTCCCCGGCACTGATGCCGAAGACCTGATCGGAGTTCCCCAGCAAGTCCTTATTAAAGTCGCCGCCGCAGACACAGTAATTGCCCTTTTCGTACTCGGCCTGCATGTCGTCCAGCAGCATCTCCATCTGCTTGATGGCGATGGTCCCATCGGAGGTGTAGGCGGAGAGATGGACGGCGTAGAGGATCAGCTCCCGGCCATTTTCCATGGGCACCCGGCTGACGGTGTAGCACCGATCCAGGTCCACCAGCTTCATTACGCCTGTCTCAATGGGCAGGCTTCGCCGCAGGGAGGAGGCAATGGGCGCGGAGGAAAAGGTCATCAGCCCTGAAACGGAGGAGCCGTGGGGCTGGGTCAGAGGCCAGAACAGGAAGGGGGAATCGTAATTCTGCCCCCAAACGGAGCTGTACCCCGTTAGCGCCCGGCGCAGGATGTCGGCCTCATTGCGGTGATAGCTGCGGGTGGAATCGGTGTCCACCTCCTGAATGAAATAATAATCCGCCATTTGATCCTTGAGCGTTTGGGCAATGAGACAGAGATTCTCGTCCAGCCGCTCCTTGGACCAGGCCCAGGATTCTGTTCCGCCATCCATGAAGAAGCTATAATCGTTCTCATAGGCCCCAAAGCCTATGTTATAGGACACCACGGTGTAGGGAACGCCCGTTTGGGCCGAGGATGCGGCAGTGCCCTGGGCTGTAAGAGTGAGATTGTCCTCAATGCGGTGATAGTCCAAAAACACATAGGCCACATAGCCCAGAACCAGGATCACGAGAGCCAGCAGTACACAGCCGGCGATCTTCAGAGCTTTTTTCATAGAAGCCTCCTTCGGAGTGGGTGATGGTTTACTTTTTTCGTATTTTATATTATAATCTATCTGCCATCGATTGACAAGGGCGGACACGGTTTTGACGGGCAGAAATGCGGCCATACCGGGTGGACCCCCTTGGAAATTCGGCAAGTATCCCCATTTGAAAAGAGGAATTGTTTTGAGAAAACTGGTGATCCGATTCAATGCCCCGGCTACGCTGACCTTTGCGCTGCTGGCTCTGGGTGCGCTGCTGCTGGGGCAAACCTTCGGCAGCGCCGTAACGATGAAATATTTCTGCGTGTATCGCGCCTCCCTGGCGGATCCGCTGACCTACCTGCGGTTTTTCACCCATGTGCTGGGCCATGCGGATTATTCCCACTACATGAGCAATATGCTGCTTCTGCTGCTGGTGGGGCCACCGCTGGAGGAAAAGTATGGCTGGAAAAAAATGGTATGGTTCATGGCCGCCACCGCGCTGGTCACAGGGCTGGTGCAGTTCATTTTCTTCCCAAATTCCGCCCTGCTGGGGGCCAGCGGCATCGTGTTTATGATGATCGTGCTGTCCTCCTTTACGGAGAGCCGAGGCGGCGGCATCCCCATTACGCTGATTTTGGTGGTGATCTTCTACCTGGGAGGGGAGATCATTGACGGCATCCGCAATACGGACAGCGTTTCCCAGCTGACCCATGTGGTGGGTGGCGTGCTGGGTATGATCTTCGGCTTCCTCTACCGGGGCGGCCGGCGGCGCTGAGATGGTTCTGCCCATTCTCTGTGCCGGTACACTGCTGGCGGCAGATTACGGGCTGCGGAGCCTGGCCCGGCGGGGAAAACTGGAGCGGGCGCTTTTGGGCGGACGGATCCGGCTGGAGCTGCTGGAAAACCCCGGCATGGCCGGGGGTGTGCTGAAAAACCATCCCCATCTGGCCCGGGCTTTGTCCGGCGGAGCACTTTTGATGGTGCTGATTATGTGCCGGGGCGAGCTTTTGCACGGGCGGGGCTTGGGCTGCTGGGGCGCGGCGCTGCTGTGCGCCGGGGGCTTGGGCAACGTGTTGGAGCGATTGTGGCGGGGCTGTGTGACAGACTATATTCGATTTCCAAGGCTGCCGGCCGGGCGGCTGAAGCGGCTGGTGTGGAACCTGGCAGACCTTATGCTTTCAGCGGGTGCGCTGCTGCTGGCGGCAGGCAGCATAAGCAGCTGACAGAAAAAGGAGCAAGATATGACAGACTACTTTTCCGTCCAATTGACGGATGACGAAATACGCGGCATCAGCAGCATCGGCCTGGCCCACATGGGGGACGGAGTGTATGAGCTGCTGGTGCGCACCTGGCTGTGTGCCCACGGTAAGGCCACGGGCAAGGGGCTGCACCGGGCCACAGTGGCCCTGGTGTGTGCGCCGGAGCAGGCCCGCCGGGCGCAGAGGATACTGCCTGCACTGACGGAGGAGGAGCAGGAGGTGTTTCGCCGGGGGCGCAACGCTCATGTCCACTCTATCCCCCAGCACGCCAGCCGGGCGGAATATCAGCAGGCCACGGCGTTGGAGGCACTGTTTGGCTGGCTGTACCTGCACGGACATCGGGAGCGGATCAATGAACTGTTTACACAAATGATGGAGGAATGAGCCATGGCATTGGATGCTGTGTGCCTGCAGGCGGCGGTGCGGGAGATCGCCCCACAGGTGGAGGGCTTGAAAATTGAGAAAATCCAGCAGCCTGCCCGAGATCAGGTAGTCCTGCTGCTGCGGGGCAGCCGGCGGCTGCTGCTGTGTGCCTCGGCCAGCCAGCCGAGGCTGAACCTGACGGAGGTGCTGCGGGATAATCCCAGCCAGGCGCCTATGTTCTGCATGCTGCTGCGCAAGCATTTGGCTGGCGGACGCATTATTACCCTGCGGCAAGAGCCGCTGGAGCGAGTGGTGACGCTGGAGATCGAGGCCATGAACGAGCTGGGAGAGATGGGCCGGTTTTCCCTGGTGCTGGAGGCGATGAACCGCCACTCAAACCTGATTCTGTGCGGCGGCGACGGGCGCATTATCGACTGCATGCGGCGGGTGGATTTTGAGATGAGCCAGCAGCGGCAGGTGCTGCCGGGGCTATACTATCATCTGCCGCCCCGGCAGGAGAAGCGGTCGCCCCTGGAGGTGGAGGAGCAGGAGTTCCGCACCCTCCTGGAAAGAGCTTCCCCGGAGAGCCAGACGGACAAATGGCTGCTGGACACCTTTACAGCCATCGCACCCCTGTGGGCGAGGGAGATGGCCTTTCGGGCCGGAGGAAGCACCGATTGCCTTTTGTCGGCTGCGGTAGGGCGGCTGTGGTTAGAATTCAATGCCTGGCGCCGCCTGGTGCGGCAGGGAGAGTTCCTGCCGGTGGTCCTTGCCCGGGACGGCAAGCCCTTCGATTTTACCTTTGCTCCGGTTCTGCAATATGAAAATGCCTGTGAAATACGCACGGAGGAGAGCTTTTCCCAGCTTTTGGACCACTTCTATGCCCAACGAGAGCAGGCGGACCGAGTGAGGCAGAAGGGACAGGATCTGCTAAAGACCGCCATCAACGCCCGGGACCGGCTGCGAAGGAAGCTTTCCATGCAGGCCCAGGAGTACGAAAAGACCCGGGACCGGGATGCCCTGCGTATCAGCGGTGAGCTCATCACCGCAAACCTCTACCGCATGGAGCGGGGCATGGCAAGGCTGGAGGCGGAGAACTACTACAAGGAGGGCTGCCCCAGGCGGGTTATCCCCTTGGATGTGCGGCTATCCCCCCAGGAGAATGCCGCCAAGTACTTCAAGCGCTATAACAAGGCCAAGACGGCGGAAAAGATGCTGGCGCAGCTGATGGCCCAGGGCCGGGAGGAGCTTGCCTATCTGGAAAGCGTGCTGCAGGAGATCCAACAGGCGGAGAGCGAGCAGGACTTTAACGATATCCGCGCCGAGCTGACGGAGGGCGGGTACATCCGCTCCCACGGGAGGAAGCAGCCGGGCTTTCAGAGGAAGTCCGAGCCCCGGCACTTTCGCACGGATGCGGGGCTGCTGGTTCTGGTGGGCCGCAGCAACCGGCAAAATGACAAGCTTACAGGCAAAACAGCGGATAGGACAGATTGGTGGTTTCATACCCAGAAGATCCACGGCAGCCATGTGATCCTATGCACCAATGGTGTGGAGCCGGATGAGGGGAGTATTCTGCAGGCGGCCCAGCTGGCGGCATACTACTCCCAGGGCCGGGACGGCGGTAAGGTTGCCGTGGACTACACCCCGGTAAAGTATGTGAAAAAGCCAGCCGGCGCCCGGCCGGGCATGGTGGTCTACACGACCTATCGCACCATCCTGGCTCAGCCGGACGGAGAGCTTGCCCAGCGGCTGGCGGTGAAATAGAAGCCCCGATACACGGCAGGGCTGCGCCAAAAACAGACACCCCCTATGTGGCTTTCAAGCCACATAGGGGGTGTTATGCGAAGATATTTGCAAGAGAGCTTTCAGCTCTGCCTCAGGCGAACACCACCTGCACCAACACCATGTACAGCACCGTGCCCACGCCGATGGACAGCAGGACATTCCGCTTCCACAGGTGCAGGGCCGCCAGCACCGCAATGGAGATTAGCTCCGGCAAGCCGTGGGGGGCGGAGACGACAGAGACGTTCCGCAGGCAGTATACCACCAGCAGGCCCATCATGGCAGCCGGCAGAGTGCGGCCCAGATAGGAGACAATCTTGGGCACCGGACGATTATCCGGGAAGAGCAGAAAGGGGAGAAAGCGGGTCAGCATGGCCCCCGCCGTCACCGCCAGGGCGATGAGGAGGGCCTGGGTCGTTGTCAATGTCATAGCTTTTTCCTCCCAATAAGCAGCACGGCCAAAACCAGGACCATGGCGGGGATCACCAGCTGATCCGCGCCGAAGACGGCCCGGGCCGCAGCGGTACACACAACGCCGATGATGCCGCTGATGCGGCTGCGGGGATCGGATATCTGCTCAATGAACAGCACCACGAAAAGCCCCGTCAAAGCAAAGTCCAGGCCGGTGGTGTCAAAACGGATAAACTGGCCGGCCAGGGAGCCCAGCAGGGAGCCGCCTACCCAGTAGGCATAGTCCAGCAGAGATATGGCCAGGTAGAAATCCTTCCGGGATACGTCCGGCGGCGGCTCCGCCGAGAAGACGACAGAAAAGGTCTCATCGCTGAGTGTGTAGATTAGGATCGGCTTTGCGCCGCCCAGGCCCCGGTATTTCTCCAGCATGGACACGCCATAAAACAGGTGCCGGGCGTTGACCATAACACTCATGATGAAGGCACCCAAGGGGTCAAAGGCCGAGGTCAACAGGGTGATGGCCGCGAATTGCATGCTGCCGCAGAAGGCAACTGCACTCATGAGCAGCACCCAAGGGGCGCCAAAGCCCTTGGATTGCATCAGAACGCCGTAGGCGGCGCCCAGCACCAGATAGCCCGTCAGCACCGGAACGGTGTGGGGAAACGCCGCAGCAATAGTCCGTCTCCAGGCGGAGGTGGTCCGGCCGGAGGCATTGCCTCCGGCCGGACGGTTTTGATTCGTATTAGTCATAGTGATAGTTACACACTGAAAAGAATGTCGGCATAGGTGGGATAGGGCCAGAATTCGGCAGAGGTATAGGTCTCCAGCGTGTTCACCAGGTGGCTGGCCTTGTACTCCAGGGCGTACACCACGTCTCGGTAATACCGGGCGGACTCAATATCCCCCTCAGAGGCGGGGGCCTCCTCCAGGGCCTTGTCCATGGCCCGGGCGGTGTCATACAGCTCGTTATTCAGACCCGACAGCTGCTGCAGCAGCTCCGTCTCGGCGGCACAATCCAGGTACAGGGCCTTTTTGCGCTGCACGGTCTCGGCCAGCTCCCCGGTGTAGCGGGACACGGCAGGGAAGATGCTCCGGCGGATCATAGTCAGCAGGGTATTGGCTTCAATAGCCGTAATCTTGCAGTAGTTCTCCAAATGAATGCCGTACCGGGCGCGCATTTCCGCCTCGGAGAATACATCATGCTTGGTAAAGAGGCTAATGTTCTTGGCGTCGATATAGGCGGGCATGCTGTCCACGGTGTCCCGCCGGTTGCTCAGGCCCCGGCGCTTGGCCTCCTCGGCCCAGGATTCATCGTAGCCGTTGCCATTGAAGATGATGCGCTGATGGGCCTTGAAGGTGTTGTGCAGCAGGGCCTGAAGGGCGGCATTGAAGTCCTCGGCCTGCTCTAAAATATCGGCAAACTGGCCCAGCTCCTCGGCCATGATGGTATTGAGGACGGTGTTAGGGCTGGCGACGGATTGAGAGGAGCCCAGCATGCGGAACTCGAATTTATTGCCCGTGAAGGCCAAGGGAGAAGTGCGGTTGCGGTCGGTGGTGTCCTGGGGGATCTCCGGCAGGGTGTCCACGCCGATCTCCAGCTTCTTCTTGGTCATGTCTACATACGCTGTGCCCCGGATAATGGAATCCAGCACGGCGGTAAGCTCGTCACCCAGGAAGATGGAGATGACCGCCGGGGGCGCCTCGTTGCCGCCCAGACGCAGGTCGTTGCCGGGGTAGGAGACGCAGCAGCGCAGAATGTCCTGATACTCATCCACGCCCTTGATAAACGCCGCCAAAAACAGCAGGAACTGGGCGTTCTGGCTGGGGGTCTTGCCGGGCTTTAGGAGATTCTCACCGGTGTCAGTGGCCAGGGACCAGTTATCGTGCTTGCCGCTGCCGTTGACCCCGGCAAAGGGCTTTTCGTGGAGCAGACACACCAGGCCGTGGCGGTCAGCCACCTTTTTCAGCAGTGACATGGTCAGCTGGTTGTGGTCGGTGGCGGTGTTGGCGTCGGTATAAACCGGGGCGATCTCGTGCTGAGCCGGGGCCACCTCGTTGTGCTCGGTCTTTGCAAATACACCCAGCTTCCACAGCTCCAGGTCCAGGTCCTCCATGAATCGGGCGACTCTGGGCCGGATGGCGCCATAGTAGTGGTCATCCAGCTCCTGCCCCTTGGGGGGACGGGCGCCAAACAGGGTGCGGCCGCACAGCTTCAAATCCTCCCGCTTCTGATACATGCTCTTGTCGATGAGAAAGTACTCCTGCTCCGGGCCAACCTGGGGGATCACGTGCTTGGCCTCCGCATTTCCGAACAGGCGCAGGATGCGCAGGCTCTGCTGATCCAGCCGGCTCATGGAGCGCAGCAGGGGAGTCTTCTTGTCCAGCACCTGGCCGCTGTAGGAGCAGAATACCGTGGGGATATATAGGGTTTTATCCTTGACAAAGGCATAACTGGTGGGATCCCAAGCGGTGTAGCCCCGGGCCTCAAAGGTGGCCCGCAGACCGCCGGAGGGGAAGGAGGAGGCATCCGCCTCGCCCCGGGACAGCTCCTTGCCGGACAGCTCCATAATCACGGCGTCCTTGCCGGAGGGGGTGATGAAGCTGTCGTGCTTTTCGGCGGTGACACCGGTCATGGGCTGAAACCAGTGGGTATAGTGGGTGGCGCCCAGCTCCGTGGCCCAATCCTTCATAGCCGCGGCGATCTGGTCAGCAATGGAGCGGGGCAGGGTGGTGCCCTGGGTCATGCATTGCCTCCATGCGTTATAAGCGTCGGGGGACAAACGCTGTCGCATTTTGTCCTCATTGAAGACCATGCAGCCAAACAGCTCCGGGATTTTCTTGATATTCTCGTCCATTGCAAACTCCTTTCGCCGCAGGATGCGGCAGTTGTTATAGCACCGCCTGGATTAAGGCGGGTGTTACATATGTTTCGATTACAGCGGCCGCCGCAATCAGCGGCAAAGCCCACCACAGCAGGATCTGCCCACACTGCCTCACAGCGGCACCCACGGAGCCTGTCTGCTTTCCCAGCAGAGCGTCAGACACCGTCCTGCACAGGTACAGGCCCAGTGCCGCAGACAGGATCAGCGCCGGTATCTCAAAAATGCCGTGTGGCAGGATCCCTGTCAGGTACTTCCACAGGGGGATGCCCTGGTGGACATAGTATCCGGCAAACAGGCCCAAGGTGGCGCCGTTTACGCCCAGGGCCAGGGCGGGCAGCCGGATAAACGGGAGTAATCCATATACTGTGGCCATGACCATAGCGGATAGGTTGTTCAGCAGCAGCGCAGAGAAAACAACGTTTCCGTCATCACTGGCCATGCCGCTCTGCTGGAGCATTTGGGCGAACTGCTCCACAATACCGTCCGCCTGCATAGGAAAGAGCAGACTACCTATAAAGCTCAGCACAACGATCCCCGCAAAGGCCCATCCGGCGGTAAAGACCACGCTGCCCAGATCCTGCCGGTAAAAGGCGGCGGTACTTCCGTAGATCTGCTTCAGCTTGTACATCAGTTCAGCTTTTCAAGACCTGACTGCAGGCGGCGCAGGGTCTCTTCCTTTCCCAGGATGGCACAGATTTCCACGGCACCGCCGGGGGTTACCAGCTTGCCGGCAGCGGCAATGCGCACAGGCCACATGAGCTTGGCGTTCTTCACCTCCAGCTTTTCAGCCAGGGAAATCAGACCGTCATGGACGGTCTCCACCGTCCAGGTGGGGAGGGACTCCAGCATGGGAATGGCAGCCTCCAGCATGGCCTTGCAGACCTCAGGATTGGTCTTGGCCTTTTTATTGGTGAAGAATTCCACATCATATTCCGGACAGACATCAAAGAAATCCACCTTCTCGGGAATATCCGAAAGGCGCTCACACCGGGCCTGGAGAAGCCCGGCGATGGCGGCAATGTCAAAATCGCCCTTCACCGTCTGACGGATGTAGGGCTCGGCCACCTTGGCAAAGTCCTCCGGCACCATGGCCCGCAGGTACACGGCGTTGAAGTGGTCCAGCTTGGCCCGGTCGAAAATGGCGGGAGACTTGGAAATACCGGCAATGTCAAAGGCCTTCACCAGCTCCGGTAGGGTGAAAATCTCCTGCTCAGCCAGGTCACCCTTGGGGCTCCAGCCCAGGAGGGCCACATAGTTGAGGATGGCCTCGGTGAGGTAGCCCTCTGCCTTCAAGTCCTCGTAGGAGGGGTCGCCATGGCGCTTGGACATCTTATTTTGCGCATCCCGCATCACTGGGGAGCAATGGACATAGGTGGGAATCTCCCAGCCAAAGGCCCGGTAGAGCAGGTCGTATTTGGGGGCGGAGGAGAGATATTCGCTGCCGCGCACCACATGGGTGATGCCCATGAGGTGATCATCGATGACGTTGGCAAAGTTATAGGTGGGCAGGCCGTCCCGTTTCAGGAGCACCTGGTCATCCAGGGTGCTGTTTTCCACGGTGATGTCGCCGAAAATAGCGTCATGAAAGGTGGTGGTGCCGTCCGTGGGGATCTTCTGGCGGATGACGTATGGCTCGCCGGCCTCTATCCGGCGCAGGGCTTCCTCCAAAGGCAGGTCACGGCAGGGATCAGCGGCACGGCCAAAGTCGCCGCTGTCCTCCTCAGACTCGGCCTTTTCACAGAAGCAATAGTATGCAGCGCCTTTTTCCACCAGCAGCCGGGCATACTTCCCGTAGGTGTCCCGGCGCTGGGATTGGATATAGGGGGCCACAGGACCGCCCACATCGGGGCCCTCATCGTGGGTGAGGCCGCACTCGGCCATGGTACGGTAGATTACATCCACCGCACCCTCCACCTGACGGTTCTGGTCAGTGTCCTCAATGCGCAGGATGAAGGTGCCGCCGTGAGAGCGGGCGATGAGCCAGGTATACAGGGCTGTGCGCAGATTGCCTACGTGCATATACCCTGTGGGCGAGGGGGCAAACCGGGTGCGCACCTTGCCGTGGGGAATCTTGGCCTCCATCTGCTCAAAATAGCTGTAATCCAGTTTCATGGCGATCAACCTCCGCAAATTAGTCACATTTATCCATAATAAAAATATACCATACTATTATAAGGTAGCTGCCGAAAAAGTCAAGAAAAAAAGCATATCCCGTTGCATTTTTGCGGGAAAGGTGATACCATAAACATAATTTGTATAAAATAGGGCTTCGGGCCCGTTTGCGGAAGGAGTAATGAAACATATGGAGAACACAGTGGAGAAGAAAAAGCGGATTTTCAGCGGCATCCAGCCCAGCGGCGAGCTGACCCTGGGCTCTTACATGGGGGCCATCCGTAACTGGGTGGACCTGCAGGATGAATATGATTGCCTGTACTGCATCGTGGACATGCACGCCATCACCGTGCGGCAGGATCCGGCCACCCTGCGCCGGCGCAGCGTGAACCAGCTGGCCCAGTACATCGCCTGCGGCTTAGACCCCAAGAAAAACATTATGTTCATACAGAGCCATGTGCCACAGCATGCGGAGCTGAGCTGGATCCTGGGCTGCTATACCCAGTTCGGCGAGCTGAGCCGCATGACCCAGTTCAAGGCCAAGGCCAAGCAGCATGCAGACAACATCACTGCGGGCCTGTTTACCTATCCTGTCCTCATGGCGGCGGATATTCTGCTGTACCAGGCAGACCTGGTGCCGGTGGGAGAGGACCAAAGGCAGCATGTGGAGCTGACGCGGGACATTGCTCAGCGGTTTAACGGCCTGTACAGCGACACCTTTACCCTGCCGGAGGCATTTATCCCCAAGATGGGCGCCCGGGTCATGAGCCTTGCAAACCCGGAGAACAAAATGAGCAAGTCCGACCCCGATGGGTGCGTTTTTATGATGGATAAGCCCGAGGACATCATGCGCAAGTTCAAGCGCGCCATTACCGATTGCGAGACGGCGGTGAAGTTTGACAAGGAGAATAAGGCCGGTATCTCCAACCTGCTGACCATCTACTGCGCTGCCACGGGCAAGACCGTTGCCGAGGCAGAGGGGGAGTTCGCCGGCCAGGGCTATGGCATTTTCAAGCCCGCCGTGGGCGAGGCCGTGGTGGAGTTGCTGCGGCCCCTGCGGGAGGAGTCCGAGCGCATCATGAAGGACAAGGCGTACCTGGAGAGCGTTTACAAAGAGGGCGCCGCCCATGCCTCCTACCTGGCCAACAAGACCCTCAGCAAGGTCCACCGCAAGATCGGCTTTGTGGCGAAATAAAAGTAGAATATTATAATAAGACTGTCGATAAAGTGGTATACTTGCGATAACGGTAAGAAAGGGCGGGTGAGGGAGACCCAAGAAGGGGGTCCCTCGCCATTGAAATCAATAGTTTTTGAAGCTTTTTTAAAGATTCAAAAACTTCAGCAGAAATACTTTTTCGACACGCTGATGTTTCCTTGCAAAGGCGGAAAAAATTTGTTATAATCGATAAAAGTGAACGCACAAAAATTCACAGAGAAAGGATTTGGCAACTATGATCTATACCAGCGAAGTACAGCATATGTGCCCCATCGCCAAGGGCGCTTATCACGGCCCCGCTCCTATTCCCGAGGAGGGGAAGTGGGTCCAGGCCAAGGAGATCGGCGACATCTCCGGCTTTACCCACGGCATCGGCTGGTGCGCTCCCCAACAGGGCGCCTGCAAGCTGACGCTGAACGTGAAAAACGGCGTCATTGAGGAGGCTTTGGTGGAGACCATCGGCTGCTCCGGCATGACTCATTCCGCCGCTATGGCATCCGAAATTCTCATCGGCAAGACCATTCTGGAGGCACTGAACACCGACCTGGTCTGCGACGCTATCAATACCGCCATGCGTGAGCTGTTTTTGCAGATCGTGTATGGCCGTACCCAGTCCGCTTTCTCCGAGGGCGGCCTGGCAGTGGGCGCTTCTCTGGAGGATCTGGGCAAGGGCCTGCGCAGCCAGGTGGGCACCATGTTCGCCACCAAGGAAAAGGGCCCCCGCTATCTGGAGATGGCCGAGGGCTATGTGACCCGGGTAGCCCTGAACAAGGACGATGAGATCGTGGGCTACGAATTCATCAGCCTGGGCAAGATGATGGACTTCATCAAGAAGGGCGATGACGCCAATACCGCCATGGAAAAGGCCAAGGGCCACTATGGCCAGTTCGATAGCGCCGCCAAGTATGTCGACCCGAGACAGGAATAAGGAGGAGGACGAAATTATGGCACTGTTTGAAAGCTACGAAAGAAGAATCGACAAGATCAGCGGCGTCCTCGCTCAGTACGGCATCGGCTCCGTGGAGGAGTGCCGGGAGATCTGCCGGGCCAAGGGCTTCGATCCCTATGAGATCGTAAAGAGCATCCAGCCCATCTGCTTTGAAAACGCCTGCTGGGCCTACACCGTGGGCGCGGCCATCGCCCTGAAGGCCGGGGTCAAGACCGCGGCCGAGGCTGCAAAGATGATCGGCGTGGGCCTGCAGTCCTTCTGCATCGACGGCTCTGTGGCCGAGGACCGCAAGGTGGGCCTGGGCCACGGTAACCTGGGCGCCATGCTCCTCAGCGAGGAGAGCAAGTGCTTCGCCTTCCTGGCCGGCCACGAGTCCTTCGCCGCCGCTGAGGGCGCCATCGGCATCGTGAAAAACGCCAACAAGGCCCGCAAGGAGCCTCTGCGCGTCATCCTCAACGGCCTGGGCAAGGACGCCGCACAGATCATCAGCCGCATCAACGGCTTCACCTATGTGCAGACCCAGTTCGACTATTACACCGGCGAGCTGAAGATCGTCCGGGAGATCCGCTATTCCGAGGGCGAGCGGGCCGACGTCCGCTGCTACGGCGCCGATGATGTCCGGGAGGGCGTGGCCATCATGCACCATGAGGGCGTGGATGTGTCCATCACCGGCAACTCCACCAACCCCACCCGCTTCCAGCATCCTGTGGCCGGCACTTACAAGAAGGAGTGCATTGAGCAGGGCAAGAAGTATTTCTCCGTGGCCTCCGGCGGCGGTACGGGCCGTACCCTGCACCCGGACAACATGGCCGCCGGCCCTGCCTCTTACGGCATGACCGACACCATGGGCCGTATGCATTCTGACGCCCAGTTCGCCGGCTCCAGCTCCGTGCCCGCCCATGTGGAAATGATGGGCTTTTTGGGCATGGGCAATAACCCCATGGTGGGCGCTACCGTGGCCGTTGCCGTGGCGGTGGAGGAGAGCCTGAAGGGCTGATTTCTGCTTAATAATTTTGCAAAGGTCCTGCCGCGTTTGCGGCGGGGCCTTTGTGCTTTGTGCATAGATTCTGCGCTGCGGCGGTTGACTTTTCGGGTACAGAGTGTATTATATATATTTAGTGAATGGAAATGAATGCGGAAATTCAACTACTATAAGGAGATGGAAAAATGAAGAGAAAAGGGTTCCTTGGCGGCATTTTTGCCATGGCGCTGATTCTTGTGCTGACATTAGTCCTTAGTGTGGGCAGCGTGTCGGCGGCGGAGCCGACCATCGTTGACTCCGGAAACTGCGGCAAAGATGGGAGCAACGTCACCTGGACGCTGGACAGCGCGGGCCTGCTGACTATCTCCGGTACGGGAGAGATGGCGGACTATGAATCCAAAACCGATTCTGCCAGCGGAGAGGAAATTACCACTGCCCCGTGGGGAAACCAGGCAAAGACGGCTGTGATCGGGGACGGCGTGACCGGCATTGGGGCCGCGGCATTCTACGGCTGTTCGGGTTTGACCAGTGTGACCATGGGCAGCAGTGTGACCGACATTTGGGACGGCGCATTCAGCGGCTGCACGGGCCTGACCGGCATAGTGCTCCCCGGCAGCGTGACCGGCATCGGGGAGTATGCCTTTTCCAACTGCGAGAGCCTGACCGCTATAGAGATCCCGGCGGGCGTGACCACTTTGGGCAACAGTGCATTTTTCGGGTGCGATAACCTGAAGGAGGTCCGCTACAACGCCAGGGCGGCAGCGAATCTGACTGGCTTGAGCGGTGCATTCCGCGGTGCCGGAGCCTCCGTGGGCGGGGTGAAGGTGATATTCGGCGAAAGCGTGGAGAAGATCCCCAGCAACCTTTTCTGCAACTGTGAGAGCCTGACCAGTGTGACCATCGGCAGCAATGTGACCAGCATTGGGGACAATGCATTTTTAGGCTGCAAGGGCCTGGTGGAGATTAAATATAACGCCAGGGCGGCAGAGTGCACGGAGGATTCGTTCGGCTCCGGCGATGGGCTGAAGGTGACGTTCGGAGACAGCGTGGAGCGCATTCCCGACTGCATTTTACAGGATTGCCCGGGCTTGACCAGTGTGACCATCGGCAGCAGCGCGACTACCATCGGGCATTATGCGTTCAACCGCTGCACGGGCCTGACCAGCATCAAGATCCCGGAGAGCATGACCAACATCGGGTATATGGCTTTTTCGGGCTGCACGAGCCTGGCTGACGTATACTACGGCGGCAGCGAGAGGCAGTGGAATGCCATTACGATTGACGACGGCAATGACAGACTTCTGCAGGCGAACAGACATTGCGAAGGCGAAGAGACCCTGGTATCCCCCACCGTGAAGCCCAGCTATGTGGGCGCCAGCGGCAAGCCCTATATCTATTGGAGCGCTGTGGACGGAGCCAACCGTTACGAGGTGTACCGCAGCGGCAGCAAGGACGGCACTTATTCTTTCCTGGACTCCACCGCAAATCTGAACTACACGGACAGCAAGGCTAACGTCGGTACCACCTATTACTACAAGGTGAAGGCTTTGGCTGCCGATGGCACCGACTCCTCCCTCAGCGCTGCGGTGGCCATCACCTGCCGCTGTGCGAGACCTGTGGTGAAGACAGATTACTGGGCGTCTACCGGCAAGCCCTACATCAAGTGGACGGCAGTGGCCGGAGCCAGCCAGTATGAGGTGTACCGCAGCGGCAGCAAGGAGGGCACCTATACCCTTCTGGGTACCACCACGGCCACAAATTATACCGACAGCAAGGCCAACGCCGGCTATACCTACTACTACAAGGTAAAGGCCATCAGCGAGGTGAAGAGTGCTGCCAACTCCTCCCTCAGCGCCGCAGTGGCCATCACCTGCCGCTGCGCAAGACCTGTGGTGACACCGGACTATCTGACCTCCACCGGCAAGCCCTATATCTATTGGAGTGCTGTGGACGGAGCCAGCCAGTATGAGGTGTACCGCAGCGGCAGCAGCAATGGCACATATGAATACGTTGGCACCACCACGGCCACAAATTATACCGATAACAAGGCCAACGCCGGATACACCTATTACTACAAGGTGAAGGCCATCAGCAAGGTAAGGAGTACTGCCAACTCCTCCCTCAGCGCTGCGGTGGCCATCACCTGCCGCTGTGCAAGACCAGTGGTGAAGACAGATTACTGGGCGTCTACCGGCAAGCCCTACATCAAGTGGGATGCTGTGGATGGAGCCGGCAAGTACTATATATACCGCAGCGGGACCAAGAACGGCACCTATACACTCCTTGGCACCACCACAGCCACAAATTATACCGACAGCAAGGCCAACGCGGGTTACACCTATTACTACAAGGTACAGGCCATCAGTTCGGCATTGACAATGGCTAAAGTGTATCTGTCTCCCAGCAATCAGACCGACAACTGCTATGCCTACGGCAATACCACCGAGGCCGTCCAGTGCGGCAAGATCGCGGATAGCTGCCGCATCGCCCTGGAGCGCAGCGGCGTGACCGTGCAGGTGGGGCACATGCCCTCCATGCAGGACAAGTGCAAGGAATCCAATGCCTTCGGTGCGGATCTCCATGTGCCCATTCACACCAACGCCTTTGACGGCACGGTCACCGGCACTCGCATGTTCTGCCTTAACAGCAGCGGTGAGGGTATGAAGGCTTGCGAGGCCATTTTCGCCTGGCTGGCCCCCATCACCCCCGGCACCAGCGAGAATATCCAGGTGAATGCCTCCCTGTATGAGGTGCGGGTGCCCAGCGCTCCCACGGCCTATGTGGAGTGCGAGTTCCACGACAACGCCACCACGGCCAAGTGGATCGTGGAGCACACGGTTGACATCGGCGAGGCCATCGCCCGGGGCATCTGTGACTATTTTGGCGTGACCTACAAGGAGAAGGAGCAGCCCGAGTCCGCAGCCTCCACCGACAAGCTCTACCGGGTACAGGAGGGTGCGTTCGCCAACCGCCCCATTGCGGAGGAAAAGAATACTGCCAACTCCTCCCTCAGCGCCGCGGTGGCTGCTACTTGCCATTGCGCAAGACCTGTTGTGAAACCGGATTATCTGATCTCCACCGGTAAGCCTTACATCAAGTGGACGGCAGTGGCCGGAGCCAGCCAGTATGAGGTGTACCGCAGCGGCAGCAAGGATGGCACCTATACCCTCCTGGGCACCACCACGGCTGCCAACTATACCGACAGCAAGGCCAACGCTGGCTATACCTATTACTACAAGGTCAAGGCTGTTAGCAAGGTGAGCAGCGGCGCCAATTCCTATTACAGCGTGGTCATTGGGGCTACCTGCCGCTGTGCAAGACCTGTGGTGAAGACGGATTACTGGGCGTCTACCGGCAAGCCCTACATCAAGTGGACGGCAGTGGCCGGAGCCAGCCAGTATGAGGTGTATCGCAGCGGCAGCAAGGACGGCACCTATACCCTCTTGGGCACCACCACGGCCACTAATTATACTGATAACAAGGCCAACGCTGGCTATACCTATTACTACAAGGTCAAGGCTGTTAGCAAGGTGAGCAGCGGCGCCAATTCCTATTACAGCGTGGTCATTGGGGCTACCTGCCGCTGTGCAAGACCCAGCGTGAAGATCACTACCTCCAACGGCAGCCCCAAGCTGACCTGGAACGCTGTGGCGGGTGCCAGCAAGTATTACATTTACCGCAGCACAGAGGCGAACGGAACATTTGAGTATCTGTACTCTACAAAAAATCTGTTCTATACCAATAAATCCGTTGTGGCCGGTACCACCTATTACTACAAGGTGAAGGCGGTCAGCAAGGTGAAGAGCACGGCCAACTCTGCTTTCAGCACTGTGGTGAGCATCAGAGCCAGGTAAAAAAAGACATTCGCCACATAGGCGATGCATCCGGTAAGGCGAAAGAAGACACTCAAAATAAACTGCACCCCATTTGTTAGACAAGTATGATAAAACGCTTGTGTTAGGAAATGAGGGGGAGGGTATGGGCGATTTCATTCAATACATACCTCGATTTCTTCAACAACCGCCATCCGGCTGCCCTTTGGACAGCAAAAGCCCAGTTCGGTACAAGACCGAACTGGGCTTTTGTTGGGTATACTCTTTTTTGCGTCTGCTTTCCCTTGCCGGACGCACCCCACTTTGTTGTGGGGCTACTCCTCCTTCGAAATCAGGCGATTTCGTCGGTGCGGTAGATGAATTTCACCTGACCTTCGGCGTCATCGCTGATACCGGCAAAGCTGCGGTAGTCCTTGGAAACATCGATGGTGGCTTGCACCCGGGCGGATAGGTCGCCCACATCATTTTGGAGCAGATTTACAAGCTTCTGAATTCCGTCACGGTTGAATTGCTGCAGGCCCTCGGACAGCTGCATGGCGCCGTCCTTCAGCTGCGTCACGCCGCTGACCAGGGCGGGGGTGCCGTCCTGCAGCTGCAGCACGCCGTTATAGAGCTGGGCCGCGCCGGCGCGCAGCTGGGCAGTGCCGTCCTTCAGTTGATCGGCCCCGGCATAGAGGGCGTTGGCGCCTGCGGCGGCGTCATCTACACCGCCGGTGTAGGTCAGCAGACCCAGGTAGAAGGTGTTGTAATCATCCAGGGAGGCCTTCAGAGCGATGAGGGTTTGGGCGCCTTCGGACACCTTCTTCAGTTGGCTCTGCACAGCGTCAGAGGCCATGTTTTCGGAGATGGCCTTCTGCACCTGCAACTCCGTCTGCTGCTGAATGGTGGCCTGGATGGCTTCCGTCTGCAGCTGCGCATCGGTGTTTTCGGTGATGGTGGCCTGCACGGCCTCGCTGCTTATCTGCGTGTCGATGTTCTCAGTAATTTTAGATTGCACAGCCTCGCTGGCCATCTGTGCAGAGACGTTTTCGGCAATCTTGGATTGCACGGCCTCGCTGCCCATCTGCGCCTGGATGGCGGCATTTACGGCATCCTGGGTCTGCTGGGGAATTATCCCGGCGGCCACGGCGGCGTCATAGTCTGCCTTGCTCATGTTAGCGGCAGCCTGGATTACCTGCTCGGCCACCTGCTGCTGCACGGTATCGGTCACTGTGGCGGTGACCTGCTGCTGCACGGCTGCTGTTACCTTTTCCGTCACCTGCTGGCGGACGGCGGCGGTCACTTTCGTCTCGACCTGCTGGCGCACGGCCTCGGTGACCTTTTGGGTGATGACCGGCCGCTGGGCCTCCACAGCGTCTGTGACCTGCTTCAGAGCCGTCTCGTACACGGTGGTTTCATCCAGGGATTTGATCAGGGTGTTCAGCTCCTCGGCATAGTTTTCAATGGTCAGCTCCGGCACGTTAAGGCCCTTAGCCCGAATCTGCGTAGCGGCGGTCTCCAGTAGGGAATTGAATACCTGCTTTGCACCGCTGTTCAGGGCCTCACTGTTGGCGGAAAGGGTGTTCAGCCCGCTGGACAGGTCTGCAAGGCCTGCCTTCAGCTGCGCTGCCCCGTCGTCCACGGAATCGGCGCCACTCTTGATAGCTGCTGCGCCTTGGGCCAGCTCTTCTACGCCAGACACCAGCTCACCGGATTTATCCAGCAGGGTGGACAGGCCCTCATATAGGGCGGAGGAGCCGTTCAGCAGCTGATCCATAGCGCCGGTCAGCTGATCCAGGGCAGAGGTGCTGTCCAGGGAGGTGAGATCCACGTCGCCCAGCTGGCTGAACAGATCGTTGCAGGCCAGGGTTACGGTCATGCCCAGGGAGAAGTTGGTCACGTCGGCGGTGATCTCCACGCTGTCGGGGATGGAGAGATCATCCCGGCTGAGGTTTAGGTTCTCCTGCAGCCCCGGGAAGGCCAGGCCCACCACCACGGTGCGGTCACCGTCATTAACCAGCTTGCCGTTGGTGATCTGCACATTTTGGAAGGTATCGTTGTCCAGGATCATACCCGTGAGCATGGCGAAGGGGACATAGATCCGCTGATTCACACCGTTGATCTGAACGGTCTCGTACTGACGATTCTCGTAGTCAAAGCGGATGGTCACCTTGCCGCTTTTACCCTTGAGCTCCTCGGGGGATATGGACTTCCCATCCAGATAGTAGCGCACGGACAAGCCCACAGGCAGTTCCTTTTGGATATTGCCCTGGTAGTAGATGTCATTGCCCTGGGCATCCCATACGGTCATGTTGTCGCCGTTTATGGTGTAGGATTCATCGCCCTTGACATTTTCAATGTCACTCAGATCGGACTTGTCCGCAACAGATGCACTGCCCAGTTCATTTTTTAGCCAATCGCTGACGATGATCTTCTTTACGGAGCCGTCGGCGCCGGTCAGGACGTAAACGGTCTCATCCTTGGAGATTTTCTGCTGCAGCTCGGCTGCCTGCTGGGCAGCGGAGACGGGCTGATCGTCCGCCTTCTTGGAGCTCGCCTGGGCGAAGGCCATGCCTGCACCGCCCAGACATAGGGCAGCGCACAGGCAGATGGCAAGTATTTTTTTAGTGGTTTTACTCATGCTCGATTACCTCCTTGGCTTTTTTGCCGCACGGGATATGACGCATATCCAAAGTTGTTTTGCAAATCACAGTGTCCAGTAGCATGAACATGGCCGGCAGCACGAAGGTCACCAGCAGCATACTGATGACGGCGCCCCGGGCAATGAGCATGCACATGGAGCTGACAATTTCAATATCGGAAAACAAGGCCACGCCGAAGGTAGCGGCGAACATGCCCATACCGGAGACAAAGATGGAGGGAATGGAGGTGTACAGTGCCGTCCAAACAGCGTCCTTCTTAGATTGACCGGCGATGCGCTCGGCCTTGTAACGGGTGGTCATGAGGATGGCGTAGTCCACGGTGGCGCCCAGCTGAATGGTGCTGATGCAGATGGGCGTGATGAAGGCCATGCTCTGGCCCAGATAGTGGGGCAGGCCCAGGTTGATGAAGATGCCCAGCTCAATGACGGCAATGAGGACCACCGGCAGGGTCAGGCTCTTTTCCACCAGCAGGATGATGATGAAGATGGCTAGAATGGAAACCGCCGTAACAACGGCGAAATCGTGGTCCGTTGTCTCGATCATATCCTTCATGCAGGGAGCCTCGCCGATGATCATGCCGCCTTTGTCATAGCTTTTCAGAATGGTGTTAAGGCTTGTAATTTGGTCATTGACCTCATCACTGGCGGGGGCATACTCAGAGTTGATGAGCAGCAGCTCCCAGCGGTCGCTCTCCAGAATATCTTTAATGCTGTCCGGCAGCACCTCCTGAGGCACCCGGGAACCGATGACCGATTCTAGGCCCAGGACATATTTTACGCCGTCCACCTGGTCCATCTCACTTATCATACTCTTGACGGCTTTGGGGGAGAGGCCTGCGTCTACCAGCACCATATGGGTAGAGGCGATGTCGAAATCCTCCTGCAGCTTAGAGTTAGAGATGACATAATTCATATCCTCAGGCAGGCACTGGCCCATGTTGTAATAGACCTCGTCGTTGGCCTTTTCATAGCCGTAGTAAGCCGGCGCAATAAGCAGGGCAAAGACAACCAAAAACACGGGGAAGATCTTCACCAGCTTCTTGGAAAAGCCCCGCATATCGGGGATGATGGAGCGGTGCTTGGTCTTCTGCAGGGGTTTATCCAGCACCAGGATCATAGACGGCAGCACGGTGACGCAGCCCAGCACGCCCAGCAGCACGCCCTTGGCCATGACGATGCCCAGATCCCGGCCCAAGGTAAAGCTCATAAAGCACAGAGCAATGAAGCCGGAGATAGTGGTGACGGAGCTGCCGATGACGCTGGTAAGGGTATTGTGGATGGCGCTGGCCATGGCGGCCTCTTTATTCTCACACAGGGGCAGCTGCTCGTTGTAGCTGTGCCAAAGGAAAATGGAGTAATCCATGGTCACGGCCAGCTGCAGCACAGCGGACAGGGCCTTGGTGATGTAGGAGATCTCACCCAGGAAGAAGTTGGTGCCCATATTCAGCAGGATCATAGCGCCGATGGAGGCCAAGAATACAAAGGGGATCAGCCAGCCATCCAAAAACAGCAGCATGGCCACGCACGCCAGAGTCACGGCCAGCGCCACATAAATGGGCTCCTCCTGCTCGCACAGATCCTTCAGGTCCACCACCAGAGCTGTCATGCCGGACACGAAGCACTGCTTGCCGCAGATGGTGCGGATCTGCTTCACAGCCTCCATGGTGACGTCTTCAGAGGTGCCGGAGTCAAAGAACACGGCCATCATGGTGGAGTGGTCTGAGTTAAAGGCCTGGTAGACCTTGTCCGGCAGCATCTCCATGGGGATGGAGAGATCAGCCAGAGAGTCGTACCAAAGGACGGTGTCCACATGGTCCACCTGCTCCACCTGCTGCTTTAGGGCTGCCACATCCTTGTTGGGCATATCCTCAAAGATCAAGAACGTGAAGGCACCCTTGTTGAAGTCCTCCAGCAATTCATTTTGCCCGACGACCGTGTCCATATTCTCCGGCAGGTAGGTCAGCATGTCGTAGTTGACACGGGTGGCCGCCATGCCAAAGGCCGAGGGCACCAGCAGGGCTACGGTCAAAATCAAGATCAGAATACGGTGTTTGACCACCGCTTTTGCAAAACGCATTTACGATTCCTCCCATTCTTCATAGTCATCCGAAACAATCACATCCGGCTGTTGGTTGTCCACGATCTTCACCATGCTGATGGCAACGCCCAGGCTCAAAAGCCCCTCAGACACGAATGAGATACCCAGCAGCACCGTAACGGCCCGAGCGGCCGCCACGGGACATAGAGTGATGAGCAGACCGATGAGGGCCGTGAGCCCGGCCAGCACCAATGTCATCCACCACTGGCGGATGCCGAAGGCCTTGGCGTCCAGCGCCGTTCGGATCTTGAACAGGCTGTCGGCCATAATGCAGATGCCGTAGGCCGCACAGAGGAACGCCACAGCGTCCTTGTGCCGGATGAGGGTGATGATGCCCAGCACGCACAGCAGCACGCCAAACTGCAGATCATACTGAAATGCCAGGCGAAACAGGTCCCGAGACCAATAGCCCACCAGCTTGATGATGCCGAAGACCAGAATGGCGATGCCGAAGAAGATACCAATAAAGGATTGGGACGGCGTGGGATAGAAGATCATGGCCAGCCCTGCCAAGGTGAAAATGGCGGAAATGGCAATGTAACCGTATTTGGCGATTTTCATGGGGGTTACGGAACGCAGCTTCATGTGATGCACCTCCTCTTTGCTTTTTTTGATTGCAGAGCAGAGAATACACCTTGCGGCGGCATTTGACTACGGACAAATAAACCGTCCGTGCCTGAAAATCAGACACGGACGGTAAAATTGGCCAAAAATTAGGCACGGGGGCGTCCCGTGCCTAATTTTTATCTCATGAAAGCCTCGCAGAGTTTGCCGCCCACAGGCGGCAAAAAAATAAAACCATTTTCTCTTGCGACCTGTGCGTGAGAGAAAATACCTCTCAGGCTGCCAGTGCATAATTTTGAGCCTGCGGCTCAAAATTATGCGCGCAGCAGACTGCAAACTCCTTGTCGGAAAAACAAAGTTTTTCGACAAAAGCAGTTAGGCACGGGGGTGTCCCGTGCCTAATTTTTCTCGTATTAAACCTGATCCCGCAGAAGAACGGCGGCCTCCGTGGCCATGTCCCGCTTCAGGAGGAAAATGCGGCGGATAGATTTCATGTACTGCTCGGACATACCACTGTCCAGCCAATCAACAGTCAGGCCGAAGCAGACACATTTGTAGTAGTCGATAATGGTTTTCCGGTCCTCGGGCGAGATGGGCTCCTGAGCCAAGGCGGTGTCTACATAGCTGCGAACGAAGTACTCGCACACCTGCATCAGCTTGCGTTCAAACACATCCCAGCTCACGGAGCGGTAGATGTGCAGAATGGCCCGGCGGCGGCGTGAGGCAAATTCGATGACCGCGTCAAAGCCCTCCACAATGGAGGATACGGAGGGGTAGGCCTGGATGATAGACTCGGCATCCTCCTTGATGATCTCCTCAATGAGGGCAGGGAGGTCCTGGTAGTGGTAGTAGAACGAATTGCGGTTGATGCCGCATCGCTCCACAATATCTTTAACGGTGATGTCGTTCAGGGGGCGCTCCTCCAACAGGGAGGTGAAGGCTTCCTTGATTGCCCGCCGTGTGAAATTTGCCATGGCGCAGGGCTCCTTTCTATAGCTAATATTATTATAGCATGTATACCGGAAAAAACCAAGACCGGTTTTTGATCTGCCGCCGGGAGGCAACTGGATTCCTCTGTAAAAAAAGGTAGCTTTTTGCCGAAAAATGCCTTACAATACCAATATAGAATATGAAAGCCGAGGAAAACCCCCATGAAAAAAACGCTGCAGGAAAAGCTCTTGGCCCGACAGGTGAAAACGCCCAACGGCCTTCTCTATTGGATCCTCATGCTGGTGGTGAAGGTTCTCAATGGAAAGACACATACCACCTTCCGCTATAAGGCAGACCCCCGTAAGGACAGAGAGCCGTTCATCATCATCAGCAATCACGCCTCTCGGGTGGACTACCAGTTCACCGGCCCGGTGTGCTATCCCAATAGGCTCAACTATGTGGTGGGATATAACGAGTTTTTTCGATTTCCGGCCTGCCTGCTGCTGAAGCTGGCCCAGGTCATTCCCAAGAAGAATTTCACCCCGGATCTGTACTGCATGCGTCAGATGCGCAGCATCATCCAACGGGGCGGCCACCTGTGCATTATGCCCGAGGGAATGAGCTCCATCACGGGCATGGCCCAGCCGGTGATGGCCGGCACGGGCAAGTTTTTGAAGATGATGGGCGTCACGGTGTACTACACCAAGATATCCGGCGGCTACCTGACCTATACCAAGCACTGCCTGGATGAGCGTGTGGGCCGGGTGGAGGTAACGGTAGACCGGATGTTCACCCCTCAGGAGCTGAAGCGCCTGCCTCCCCGGGAGATCGAGGACACCATGAACCGTCTGTTGGCCCACGATGACTATATCTGGAACCGGGAGGCTCAGGTGACCTTCCGGGGCAAGGGACAGATGGCCAAAAAACTGGATACGCTGCTTTATATGTGCCCCAAGTGCGGCGCCATGTACCAAATGAAGTGCAGCGGCAATGAAATGCGCTGCACCGCCTGCGGCAACACGGTATCCCTGGATGAAAGGTATAACCTGCGCCCGGTGGGTGAGGGAAGCGTCTGTCCGGAGCTGGTCAGCGATTGGGTGCTGCTGGAGAGAAAAAAGGCGGAGGAAGATGTCAAGGATCCAAATTTTACATACAGCGGCCATGTTCGGGTGGGCAAGCTGCCTGAACACAAGACCCTCAAAGGAGACAACACCTCCGTGATCTGCGGTGAGGGCGAGCTTCGACTGGATCACAGTGGCCTGACCTTTGCCGGCACGGTGGAGGGGAAACCCTGCAGCTTCCATCTGACCACGGAGCAGGTGCCCACCTTCGGCATGTGTACGGATATTTCCCGATTCTATACGTTCGTGGAGGGCGAGTTTATGGAGTTCTATCCAGACCGGCAGGATGTGCTCCGCTGGGACCATCTGACCGAGGAGATGCACCGCGTCTGCGGCGGCAAATGGCAGAACGTGCCCTACCGGCATTGCGACTCATTGCACTGAAGCGGCATAACAAAAAAGCGCGCAGGTGATGCCTGCGCGCTTTTAGCTTGTATTTATGATTCCCGGGCCTTGCCAATGGCCATTAGGGGAATGGTGACCAGGATCAGAGAGAAGCCCAGCAGATCCAGCCAAGTGAAGGCGGTGTGCAGGAACAGCACAGAAATCACCACAGAGCCCACCGGCTCAATGGAGGACAGGACGCTGCCCACCAGGCTGCCCACAATGCTGCACCCACTCTGAAAGAGGCTAAAGGAGAGCACCGTGCCCAGGACAATAACGCAGGCCAGCAGCACCCAGAGCTTGCCGCTGAACTGCACACCCTGGATGTGCCACGGGCGGAAGATCAGCAGCATCACTGCGCCGCCAATGGTCATGCCCCAGCCAGTGATGGTGAGAACATGGTACTTCTGCATGAGCTTCCGGGGAGATACGGTATAAAAAGCGAAGCACACGGCACTGATAAGGCCCCATATGGCGCCCTTGGCAGGCACAGCCAGCGTGTTGAGGTCAAAGTGGGTCACGCAGGCAAAAGCGCCCAGCACCACTAACACCACGCTAATCAGCTCATAGGGATGCGGCTTTTTCCGGGTGGAGGCAATGCTCCACAGCAGAATGACGATGGGGCTGCAATAGGACAGCACCGTAGCGAAGGCCACATTAGCGTACTGAACAGATGTATAATAGCTGTACTGGCAAAGGGCGGAGCCCAGCAGGGAGAACACCAGCAGAGAGGGCCAGGCTTCCTTATGCCGCAGGATCGCCATAGGCTTATTTCCGGCAATGGCGGCTGCGGAAAGGGTGATAAGACCGCCGATGAAAAGACGAATAGGCACTAACCAATCGGAGATGACGCCGCAATCCCGGAATATAACCTGCCCGCATGCGCCGCCAACAGACCAGAGTAAGCCGCCCAAAAGAGTCATAATGTAGCCCTTGACCATAAGAGAACGATTATTCCCAGCCATAAAAAGCCCGTCCTTTTTAACAAAATCCTGCATCAATATAGCATGGTGGGACATGGATTGTCCATGAGCTTAACTGACAAAAACAGGCAGAAAAGGCCAAGCTCTCCTGGTGAAAATAACCCGGCTTCAGCAGCCGGAACGGATTGAAAACCGCGGTGCAATGTGATACCATAAGCTGGAAAGGAAGGTGATGGCGCTGGAAATAAGGATCAAACGAGCGGAGGAATACTCGGCCCGGCAACTGGCGGCGGAAATGCTGGCAGATGCTGTCGGCTCCGCTCCGGAGGATATTTTCTTCTATCGGGGAGAAAACGGCAAGCCCTTGACAAACCTGTCCCTGCACTTTAATTGCAGCCACAGTGGGGGCTTTGTGGTCTGCGCTGTGGGCGAAAGGGAGGTCGGCGTGGATCTGGAGCAGATCCGTCCGGTGCACCCCCGGTTGGAGCGGGCCCTCACGGCGGCAGAGCGGCAGTGGCTGACCTCGCTCCCGCAGGCGGAGCGGGATGAGGGCTTTTTCCGGCTGTGGACGCTGAAGGAGAGCTGGATTAAGTGCCGGGGCGGCCGGTTAATGGAGTTTCGCCGGACGGAGTTTTTGCTGCAAGGACAGGAGATCGTTTCTGCACCGCCAGGCTTTATCTTCCGTTTTTTGCCTGCACCTATGGGCTATGTGCTGGCAATCTGTGAGAGAGAATAAAAATGCGGAGGTTTTTCCAATAGCCTCCGCATTTTATCTATATAAATCAGGTTATATGCTGTATTTCCGCTTGTACTCGTCGTAGTATTCTGCGAAGGACTCGTCCTTCATCTGCTTTAGGCTGCGGACATACTCGTGAGTATCAAAGGAGTCCGATTGCAGCTCAATGACTGCCAGGGCAATGTTGGAGCAGTGGTCGGCCACACGCTCAAAATTTGTCAGCAGATCATTGAAGACAAAGCCCTGATTCAGCGTGCACACGCCCCGCTGCAGCCGCTCGATGTGATGGCTCTTCATCTCATCGCACAGGGTGTCCACGATCTCCTCCAAGGGCTCTACCCGGCGTGCGCCTGATACATTGCTTTCGATAAAGGTATCAACAGATAGGTGCAGAATATCCCGGATGGCCTGCTGCAGCACGGAGAGCTCCCTTTGCGCCTGCTCAGAGAAAACGATGTTTTTTTCGTGGATTTCTTTGGCACACTCGGCGATGTTCAGCGCATGGTCGCCGATGCGTTCAAAGTCGGAGATGGTGTGCAGATACTTGGACACCTCCTCACTCTGCCGGGTATTCAAGGACTTGACAGTGATTTTCATAAGGTAAGTGCCCAGCTTGTCCTCAAAACGATCAATGGTATTTTCCTTATCCTCAATAGATTGGAAGCCCTTGTCGCTATAATTGGAGATCAAGTCCAATGATGCTGTCAGATTTCTGCAGGCGGTGTTAGCCATGGCGGCGGTGACCTCCCGGCTCTGCTCAATAGCCAGGGCGGGGTGCTGCAGAAAGCGCTCCTCCAGCCGGTCCATCTCCAGCTGCGCGGGATCGGCGCCGCGCTTATCCGGGATCAGGAAGCATACAAATCGCTCCAAAAGCCCAATGCATGGGGTCAGAACGATGACCGTGGCCAGGCGGAACAGAGTGTTGAGCAGGGCGATGGACACGGTGGTCATGGTCATGGGCATAAAGGAGAAATGGACAAAGGCGTTCACCACATAGAATACGGTGGCCCAAATTATAACACCCAGCACATCAATGAGCAGATAGACAAAGGCGGTGCGTCGGCCGTGAATGTTGGCGCCCAGGGCGCTGAGCAGCACCGGGACGGCTGCACCGATGGCGATGCCCATGATGATGGGAAACGCCACCTCAAAGGTGACAGCGCCGGTAATGGCCAGTGCCTGCAGGATACCTACAGCGGCGGAAGCGCTCTGCAGGATACTTGTAAAGGCGATGCCCACCAGGATACCCAAAAAGGGATTGGAAAAGCTGGTAAGAATGCCGGTAAAAGCCTCACTCTCCTTCAGTGGGGCCACAGCATCGCTCATAGCGGACATGCCGAACATCAATACGGCAAAGCCCATGAGAATGTTGCCGATAGCCAGCGTGGATTGCTTTTTTCCGGCCATGCGCAAGATGATGCCGACAATGGCAACAACGCCCGTAAGGGTGGCGGTGCTTAAAAGCTCCACCCAGCCGCTGCCGCCGGAAAGGTCGGACAGACACAGAATCCACCCGGTGATGCTGGTGCCCAGAATGGCGCCCATGACCACACCAATGGCCTGCTTGACCTGCATCATGCCGGAGTTGACGAAGCCCACCACCATCACCGATGTGGCGGAGGACGATTGAATTACGGCGGTGACGCCGGTGCCCAGCAAAACGCCCTTGAGCGGTGTACTGCTGAGCCGGTAAAGCACCAGCTCCAGCTTGTTGCCGGCAACTTTTTTCAGGCCGTCACCCATAAGGCTCATGCCGTACAGGAACAGTGCCACACCGCCCAGCAGGGTTATGACGTCGGATACACCCATCCGCTTATCCCTCCCATTATTATTCCTAATTTAATAGTATACAAAATTTACGGAACATTGTCGATAGCAATTTAAGAAAACCGGTAAAAATCGCAAAAAGAATTGGACAAAAATTTCAGAGAAAAAACGCATTATTTAAGATAGATTTTACAGAAAGCGGATTTTCTTTTTAATAAGGATGCGGTATAATCAATTTGAAAGAAGGTGGAATGGGATGATCTATCTGCTGGAGGATGATGACAGCATCCGTAAATTGGTGATTTATGCCCTGCAGAGCCAGGGGTATGAGGCGGCGGGCTTTGAAAGACCGTCGGAGTTTTGGCATGCCATGGGCCGGCGGCTGCCGGAGCTGGTGCTGCTGGATGTAATGCTGCCGGAGGAGGATGGATTATCCGTGCTGAAGAAGCTGCGCTCCGCCACGGCCACTGCGGCCATCCCGGTGATTATGCTTACGGCCAAGAATACGGAGTTTGACCGGGTGACGGGGCTGGATTGCGGGGCGGACGACTTTGTCTCCAAGCCCTTCGGCATGATGGAGCTGCTGGCCCGGGTACGCGCGGTGCTGCGCCGCACAGAGAAGAAGCCGCAGGAGCAGCAGTGGCAGGTGGGCCCACTGCAGGTGTATCCGCTGCGCCGGCAGGTGCAGGTGAATGGCCGGGAGGTCATGCTGACCTATAAGGAGTTTGAGATACTCTCTCTGCTTTTGCAGGAGCAGGGCCGTGTCCTGACCCGGGATACACTCATGGATCGTGTCTGGGGCCTGGAGGCTGAGCGGGAGAACCGCACCTTGGATGTGCACATCCGTACCCTGCGGCAGAAGCTGGGGGAAGCCGGCGGGCTCATTGAAACCGTCCGGGGCGTCGGCTATAAGCTGGGAGGCCAGGTATGACCGGTAAGATCATCCGCAGCTTATTTTCTCTGGCGATGCTGGTGCTGGTCATAGGCGCAGCATTGTTTTCCGGGATTCTCTATGGCTATTATGAAAAGCAATCCTTTGCCTCCCTTGCTCAGGAGGCAGAGCAGCTGCAGCAGACAATGGAATATGTTTCCCCTGAACAGATGCGCTCTACAGACCGCATTACCCTCATTTCCCCCGACGGGACTGTGCTCTATGACAGTGTGGCCAGGGCTGACGCCATGGAGAATCATCTGAGCCGGGAGGAGGTTGCCCAGGCCCTGCGGGAGGGGACGGGCAAGAGCAGCCATTACTCCAGCACTGTGCTGAAAAAGAATCTGTATTATGCCCTTCGTCTGGATGACGGCAACGTTTTGCGCCTGAGCCGGGAGCAAAGCAGCCTGGGGGCTATGCTGCTGAATATGGCATGGCCCATTGCTGCTACGGTAGCCGGGCTTTTGCTGCTGGCGGCGGGCCTATCTGTCCGCCTGGCCCGGCAAATCACCCAGCCTATCAATGCCATTTCCCCGGATGATCCGCAGGATGTGTATCCGGAGCTGCAGCCCTTGACCCAGCGCCTGCGCCAGCAGCGGGAGACGATTCGCAATCAGATGGACGAATTGAGCCGCCGTATGCGGGAATTCTCGGCCATGACGGAGAATATGAGCGAGGGATTCCTGCTTATCGACCTCCGGGGCCATGTGCTGACGGAGAACCACAGCGCGTCCATGCTGCTGCCCACGGATGCGGATAATATTGCCAAGTGCAGCCAAAGGGAGCTCTGCCAGGCGGCACAGCAGGCCCTGACCGGCCAGCGGTGTGAACGGCTGCTGCAGCAGGGAGAGCGGACACTCTCCGTCATTGCAAGCCCCGTACTGGAGTCCGGCCAGGTCACCGGCGCCGTGGTGCTGACTCTGGATGTGACAGAGCGGGAGCAACGGGAAAAGCTCCGCCGGGAATTTTCAGCCAACGTGTCCCACGAGCTGAAAACACCCTTGACCTCCATCTCCGGCTTTGCCGAGCTTATGAGCCAGGGCCTTGTGCCGCCGGATAAGGTACGGGAATTCAGCTTGGACATCCAAAAGGAGTGTACACGGCTGACAAATTTGGTGGAGGATATCATCGACCTGTCCCGCCTGGAGGAGGGCGGCGGCGATATGACTTGGGAAGATACTGACCTTTATACGCTTTGTGACGATGTGCTGCAGAGCTTGGAGCCGGTGGCAAAAAGGCAGACCGTCACGCTGCGCTTAGCGGGCGAGAGCCTGCGGGTTCGCGGTGTGTATCAGGTGCTCCGCGAGATGATCTATAACCTCTGCGACAATGCCATCAAGTATAATCGTTCCGGCGGCAGTGTCACCGTTACGGTGGCGCGGAGAGCGGGGAGAGCGTCCGTAGCGGTGGCTGATACCGGCATCGGCATCCCCTACGAGGACCAGAGCCGGGTTTTTGAACGGTTTTACCGGGTGGACAAGAGTCATAGCCGGGCCATCGGCGGCACAGGGCTGGGACTATCTATTGTGAAGCATGCGGCGGCCCTGCACGGCGCGGAGATAAAGCTGCAAAGCCAGCCCGAGGATGGAACGGTTATCACGGTGCTCTTTCCCGGGGAATGACAGAAAATTTACAGGGCTTTCAGAGGGCTTCCCTTGCGGAAGCCCTCTTTTTTCATAATTTAATATGGATTTAACTTTTCTCCGGTTTCGGATTTAAGATGGAACAGATATGCTAATAATAGGTAAAAACGGAAGAGGAGAGAGATTCATGACATTTTTCGATTTCTTAACATTGATCGGCGGGTTAAGCCTGTTTCTGTTCGGCATGAACCTCATGGGCGATGCCCTGGAAAAGCGTGCGGGCAATGGGCTGAAAAACCTGCTGGGCAAGCTTACCAGCAGCAAGGCGGCGGGCTTTCTCACCGGCGTGGGCATCACGGCGGTGATCCAGTCGTCATCTGCCACAACGGTGATGGTGGTGGGCTTTGTAAACTCCGGCCTTATGGCACTGCGTCAGGCTATTTATGTTATTATGGGTGCCAACGTAGGCACCACTGTAACGGCATGGATTCTGAGCCTTTCGGGCATCCAGAGCGACAGCTTTTTCATGCAGCTCCTCAAGCCTACATCCTTCACGCCTGTTTTGGCCTTGATCGGTGTAGCGCTGTATATGATGGGCAAGAGCGGCAAGAAGAAGGATACAGGTATGATCCTTCTAGGCTTTGCCACATTGATGTTCGGCATGGATACCATGAGTACCGCCGTGGCGGGGCTGAAGGATATGGAGAGCTTCCGGGAGCTGCTGCTGGTGTTCACCAATCCCATTTTGGGCGTACTGGCAGGCGCGGTGCTCACGGCCATCATCCAGTCCTCCTCGGCCTCCGTGGGCATCCTGCAGGCCGTGTCTTCTACAGGCCAGATCACCTTTGGCGCGGCTATCCCCATCATCATGGGTCAAAATATAGGCACCTGCGTTACGGCCCTGCTTTCCTCCATCGGCACCAATCGCAACGCCCGCCGGGCGGCGGTGGTGCATCTGTCCTTCAACATCATCGGCACGGTGGTATGGCTGACGGTGTTTGAGGCGGTACGGGCTTTGGTAAACATCCCCCTGCTGGACGGCAGCATTGATCAGCTGGGCATAGCCATTGTCCACTCGATATTTAATATACTCTGCACGGCGCTTCTGCTGCCCATGACGGGCCTGCTGGAGAAGCTGGCCTGCCGCATTATCCCCGATCATGCCGGCAGCGACAGCATCCCCGAGCTGGACGAGCGTCTCATGGCTACTCCGGCGGTGGCTATGGAGCGGTGCCATGAGGTCACCATGAACATGGGCTTCACCTCGGTTCGGGCCACTCGGAACGCTATGCATGAGCTGAAAAATCATGATGTAAAGCGCGCCGAGAGCATCCGGGAGGATGAGCGGACCGCTGACCGCTATGAGGACGAGCTGGGAACTTATCTGGTGAAGCTATCCGGCTGTCATTTGAGCGACCAGGATCGGGTGGAGGCGGCGGAGCTGCTGCACATGATCGGCGATTTTGAGCGCATCAGTGACCATGCGGTGAATATCCTGGAGTCTACAGAGGAGCTGCGCGGAAAGGGTATCGCCTTTACACAGCCGGCAATAGAAGAAATGAGCAAGATGTTCGGTGCGGTGGATGAGATCATGGACCTGGCTCTCACGGCCTTTATCCACAGAGATCTCTCTGCGGCCCGAGAGGTGGAGCCTTTGGAGCAGGTGGTGGATACGCTGAAGGAGCAGCTTCGCTCCCGGCATATCCTGCGCCTGCAGGAGGGCAAGTGCAGTATGGAGGCAGGCTTTGTCTGGGCAGATATGCTGACGGATCTGGAGCGTATCGCTGACCACTGCTCCAATATTGCCGGCTGTGTGGTGCAGATGCAAAAGAGCCGGCTGGATATCCATGGCTATCTGGACGGCATCCGCAGCGGCAGCGATGAGTACCGCCAGCGCTATGACTTTTACGCCCGGAAATATGCCTTGGTCTGAGTCTTGTAAATATCTGCAAAAGTGTGTATAATAAGTGCATACTAAAGTTAGGAGCCAATATCCCATGCTGAAGCATTGCTTGATCGTGTTCGGAGTTTCCATGGTGCCGCTGATAGAGCTGCGCGGTGCGATCCCCTATGGCATCGCCTTTGGCTTGCCGCTGTGGCAGACCTACTGTATCGCCATCGTGGGCAACATGCTGCCGGTTCCCATTATCTATTTCTTTGCCCGCAAAGTCCTGGCCTGGGGCTGCGACAAGAAGTATATCGGTAAGTTTTTTACCTGGTGCCTGCAAAAGGGCGAAAGGGGCGGCCAAAAGCTCCAGGAAAAGGCGGGCCGGGGGCTGTTTTGGGCACTGCTGCTGTTTGTGGGCATCCCACTGCCCGGCACCGGCGCCTGGACCGGGACGCTGGCGGCCAGCATTTTAGACATGGGATTTAAGAAGAGCGTGCTGGCCTGCATGGGTGGTGTGCTGCTGGCGGGGATTATCATGGGCGGCCTGTCCCTTTTGGGCGTGGGTATCTTCACAACGGCTGCGGTATGACCTGAACAAGAGGAGGATTGCATATGACATACACTTATCAGCCTCGGGGTGTTTGCGCCCGAAAGATGACCGTGCAGCTGCAGGACGGCATCATCCGCGATGTGCGGGTGGAGGGCGGCTGTAATGGGAATCTACAGGGTATTTCCCGCCTGGTTATTGGGATGCCCGCCCGGGACGCCATTGAGCGGATGAAGGGCATCCGCTGCGGAGACAAGCCCAGCTCCTGTCCGGATCAGTTATCCATTGCCCTGGAGCAGGCCTTGGCGAAGGGCGAATAAAGGAACAAAATGTGAAGCCGCGGAGAGTTATCTCTGCGGCTTTTTTCACCCCTGTCGCCGCAGACGCATAGTATGGAGAGCAATGGGAGCGTGAGAGCGATGGCCTATAATGAGCGAGAGCTGCTGGCCCGGCTCATTCAGTGTGAGGCGGGAGGCGAAGGAGAAAACGGAATGAAAGCAGTGGCCGGCGTGGTGATGAACCGGGTGAATGTTATCGGTGGGGAGTACGATAGATTGGGCCAGGGGGATTTGTATAACATCATTTTTCAGCCAGGGCAGTTCACCTGCCTGGCGGAATACATTGCCGGTGCGTATAATCCTCAGAACATCTACAATATGCGACCCACAAAGGAAAACTACGACATTGCGGATTGGGCCATAGCGGGCAACCGCTTGCCCATTGTGGGGGACGCCCTGTGGTTTTATAACCCCTATGATAAGCCCTGCCGAAGCTATTTTCCCTCCCAGGTAGGGCAGTTCGTGGAGAAAATTGGACAGCATTGCTTCTATGCTCCGACAGATGCGTATTATGAAACTTGAGTGAGGTGTGATGTATGCTGCAGTTACATACAGATATACAGGACGGAGCTTCTCCCGGCATGAGCGCCATGCAGGGGAGTATGAGCACCATTCAGAGTGACGCCACAGCCATGCAAAGCGGCGTAACTCCTATGCAGGTGGATCAGAGCAATATGGCCCTGATCCCGCAGCGGCCGGAGCACATGATGCTTCAGCAGAAGGAGGTTGAGACCGTGGAGAATCCCACCGGCACCCGGGATGTGACCAATAGCTCTATCCGGGGATTGCTGGCCCGGAATTTGGGATACTATATCGTGGCCAGCTTCCTTATGGGTACCCAGCAGGCCATACAATGCGAAGGGATCCTGGCCAGCGTCGGCAACGACTACTTAGTGATCTATCAGCCGGATCAGAACCGCTTTGTCAGCGGAGATATTTACGCACTGAAGTTTGTGGAGTTCCACGAGGGTCAATCTGCCTGCGCCAGCTACCGCCGCCGGGATGCCTTCCAGAGCTGGTAAAAAAAGGCTCTCAAAGCGCCCAAGGCGCTTTGAGAGCCTTGCCTTATATAGAACTGTTTTTACTTGCGAAGCTTATCCCAAGGGGTGATTTTCCCGGATTGGCGTGTCCGGTTCATATCAATGACCCGCTGGTTGCGGCTGCCGCGGAACTGCAGGGAAATATCCTTTTCCTCCGGCATAAACCGCCCGTCGATGAGAATGTCGATACAGGAGAGCATTTCCTCCGTAGCCTCGCAGTGGGGGTGCGCACCGGGAGTCAGCAGCTCCTCCAGCTGATAGCCGGTGTAGCACCAGATGTTTTTTTGCGGGTATTTTTTCCGGATGCGGCGCAGCATGGGCAGCAGTGCCCGCTGGTTTTCCGGTTCAAAGGGGTCTCCGCCCAGGAGAGACAGACCGCCCACATAGGGCTTATCCAGCTCGGCATAGATCTCCCGCTCCGTTTCCTCCGTAAAGGGCCGGCCGTAGCAGAAGTCCCAGGTTTCCGGCTGGAAGCAATCCTTACAGTGGTTGCGGCAGCCGGAGACGAACAGGGACACCCGTACCCCCTCACCATTAGCAATATCACATTTTTTCAGCTCGCCATAGTGCATGGTTGCTCGACCTCATTTCTATAAAGGCGAGGCAGGCCCTGCCTACCCCGCCTATTTTTTTGCAGAGGAGAATTACAGGTGCAGAACCCGGTCCTTGATCTCCTGAGTGCGGCCCTGGTTCCAGAACTGGGTACCGATATAGCCGCAGGTGCGGCGGGCCACATTCATCTTATCCTGGTCGGTATTGCCGCACTGGGGACACTTCCAGATGAGCTTGCCGTCCTCCTCCACCACTTCGATCTCGCCGTCCCAGCCGCAGACCTGGCAGTAGTCGCTCTTGGTGTTCAGCTCGGCGTAGATGATGTGGTCATAGATGAACTTCATTACCTCCAGCACGGCGGGGAGATTGTTCTGCATATCCGGGACCTCTACATAGCTGATGGCGCCGCCGGGGGACAGGTGCTGGAACTGGGCCTCAAATTCCAGCTTCGTAAAAGCGTCGATAGGCTCGGTGACATGGACATGGTAGCTATTGGTGATATAGCCCTTGTCGGTGATGCCCTCAATGACGCCGAAGCGCTTTTGCAGGCACTTGGCAAATTTATAGGTGGTGGACTCCAAGGGTGTACCGTAGAGGGAGTAGTCAATATTTTCGGCGGTCTTCCACTCCTGGCACTTTTCGTTCATTTTTTTCATAATGGACAGAGCAAAGGGAGTGGCAGCGGGGTCTGTGTGGCTTTTACCGGTCATGTATTTCACACATTCATACAGACCCGCGTAACCCAGGGAGATCGTGGAGTAGCCGCCGTAAAGGAGCTTGTCGATGACCTCGCCTTTTTTCAGCCGGGCCAGAGCGCCGTACTGCCAAAGGATGGGGGCGGCGTCGGAGGTGGTGCCCTTCAGCCGGTCGTGGCGGCAGCGGAGGGCGCGGTGGCACAGCTCCAGGCGCTCGTCAAAAATTTTCCAGAACTTCTCAATATTGCCGCCGGAGGACAGGGCCACATCCGGCAGGTTAATGGTGACAACGCCCTGGTTAAAGCGGCCATAATACTTGTGCTTGCCGGGCTCGTAGTTGCCGGCATTGGCGATATTGCCCACCCCTGCATCGGTGAAGCGGTCAGGGGTCAGGAAGGAACGGCAGCCCATACAGGTGTATACATCGCCCTTGAGCTCCTTCATCTTCTTCTCGGAAATATAGTCAGGCACCATACGACGGGCGGTACACTTGGCGGCCAGCTCCGTGAGATACCAGTAGGGGGAGTCCTCGTGGATGTTATCCTCCTCCAGGGTGTAGATGAGCTTGGGGAAAGCAGGCGTGACCCAAATGCCCTTTTCATTTTTCACGCCCTGGTAGCGCTGGAGGAGCATCTCCTCGATAATCATGGCCAGGTCTTTCTTCTCCCGCTCGTTCCGGGCCTCGTTCAGATACATGAAAACAGTGATGAAGGGGGCCTGGCCATTGGTGGTCAGGAGAGTCACCACCTGGTACTGGATGGTCTGCACACCACGGCGAATTTCCTCTCGCAGGCGGGTCTCTACCAGCTCACTGATCTTCTCCTCACCGGGGTCTGCGCCGATGGAGGCCATTTCACTTTGGACAATCTTGCGGATTTTCTGACGGCTGACCTCTACAAAGGGGGCCAAATGTGTGAGGCTGATGGACTGGCCGCCGTACTGGTTGCTGGCCACCTGGGCTACGATCTGGGTGGCAATATTGCAGGCGGTGGCAAAGCTATGGGGACGCTCAATGAGGGTGCCGGTGATGACAGTGCCGTTTTGCAGCATATCCTCCAGGTTCACCAGGTCACAGTTGTGCATATGCTGGGCGTAATAATCGCTGTCGTGGAAGTGGATGATGCCCTCCCGATGGGCCTCAACAATCTCTTGAGGCAGCAGGATACGTTCGCTGAGGTCGCGGCTGACCTCACCGGCCATGTAGTCCCGCTGGGTGGAGTTGACCACTGGGTTTTTATTGGAATTCTCCTGCTTGGCCTCCTCGTTATTGCACTCGATGAGGGAGAGAATCTTATCGTCGGTTGTGTTGGATTTGCGGACCAGGGAACGGGTATAGCGGTAGGTGATGTAATGCTTGGCCACTTCAAAGGCGCCGTGGGCCATGATGTAATGCTCCACCATGTCCTGAATTTCCTCCACAGTGGGAGCGCGGCCGATCTTCTGGCACTGGAGCTCTACAGACTCGGCGATGCGCTGGATCTGCACGGGGGTCATGCGATCCACTTCCTCCACGGAGTCGTTGGCCTTGGTGATGGCAACGATGATCTTTGTGATGTCAAAGGCTACCTCGGAGCCGTTGCGCTTGATGATCTTCATTTTATTTGTCCTCCTCCGCCCCAACGAGGGCAAGTAATATTTATCACATGTGTGTATACACTTATGTTACACTATATATTGTGCCATTACAAGGGGTTAACACACAAAATATAGAGAGAAACTGTACCAAATTTAGGCGTTGAAATTTGGAGGAACAGACAAAGACCACAAAATATAGTAAATAATTACATGGGATACACAAAATGTTGTATAATAAAAAACTATGCCGCCGGTTCTGCGGCAGCACAGCAAAATCCGTGGGCTTCAGGCCGGAGCGGACTCATGCTCCCGGCGATAGCGGTCCTCACAGACCACCATGAAGTAGGCCCAGAGGATGAAAGGGAGCGCGCACAGAGAAGCCTTGATCTCCCAAAGCTCCACAGCGAAGTAAGCTGCCGCAGCGCCTACATGGAAGCTGAGAATGGTGGAAACATAGAACCACATCCGCCGCAGCTGTCCCTTTTCCCGGGCGCACAGATGACGGGCCAGGGAGAGGGCAGCCTGCTTGGTGTTGTTGGTGGAAAAGATGGTGGAGCTGACGTTTCCCTGCGCTCCGGAGAAGGAGCTCCATTGGACGCTCATGGCAAAGAAAATGGGGTAAAGAGCGGGGACAGTGGGTGTTTCCGCCGGGAGAAACGCCAATACAACGGCGCAGAGCGCATCCACTGCTGGGCTGACCCGCCGCATATCCCAGCCGAATAGGCGAGGCAGGAACACCGTGGACATGGTGCCCACAATATATATGACTAAAGCGCCTATATGCATCAGCACTCCCAGCCAATCGCCCTCAAAGGAGTTGAGCAGTATATCCAGCAAATTCAGAGTCTGCGCATTGGCCATGATGCCCATGCGCAGCAGGATTGCGTATGCCGCGAAAAAGCCGCCCACGGCGGCAAAGGACAGATGACGGTACCAATCTATATTGGAAATTCGGCTCATGGAGATTCTATCCTCCGTTTTCAAATGATGTTGCCTGTACCATCGGTTGACAAAGGCAAAACCGTGCCTGCCCTTGTTAACCGATGGTACCAGTATAGCAGAAAAATGTCGATGGACAAGAGAAAAGATGGACAAAAATAAGCAGATCCCGGGGAGAATCTATTGACAACAGACAGATTTGTGGTAGAATAATGAAAAATGCTGAGAGGAAGTCAAGCAGACAGCCGATCCCAAGCGAAACGGGGATAGGTGAGAGCCCGTTGGATGCCGGCGTCTGCATGCCGCTTCGGAGCGGCCGGTGAGGAGCCGGACGGTGCATTCCCGTTACAGAATGGCTAAGAGGGCAGAGCTTTCTGCCGAATTAGGGTGGTACCGTGGAGTTTAACTTCGCCCCTATGTGTGGGGCGGAGTTTTTGTTTTTTGTGAGGTGGTCAGGTGGCATATCGGATCGTGAATATGGCGGAGGACCCCCGCAGCGGACAGTTTGCCTACTTTCGGGCCATGGCGGATCCCTGGGCGGGGATCACCGTGCCGGTGGACATTACAGCGTTTTACAACGCCCTGGACGGCAGACCCTTTTTCCTCAGCTTTCTCTATGCCCTGACCCGGGCGGCCAACGCTGTCCCGGAGCTGCGGCGTCGGCTGCTGAACGGGCAGGTGGTAGAGTTTGACCGGTGCTGCCCCTCCTATACGGCCATGAAGGACAGCGGCGTGTATGTCTACTGCCTGGTGGACAGCGGGCTTTTGCCCTATGAGACATTTTTGACCGACGGCAAACGGCGGCAGGCGGAGGCCCTGCGGGGCGATGAATTGGTGGAAAGCGGCGACCCGCTGAGCAACTTCTTTGTCTCCTGTGTGCCCTGGCTGGCCTACACTCAGCTCAAGCATCCCACCACTGGGCCGGACGACTCAAACCCCCGCTTTTCCTGGGGTAAATTTACGGAGCAGAACGGCCGCATTACCCTACCGGTGACGGTTTTTGTGAACCACGCCCTGGCGGATGGGCTGCACATCGCCCGGTTTTACGAGAATCTGGACCGGGAGCTATCAGACATTGTGAAGATAATCAAAAATTCAAGATAAAAGGAGTAATTGACCATGAGCCATCCCTATCGCGGCCTCAACGAGCTGCGGGAAATGTTCCTGAGCTACTTTGAGAGTAAGGGCCATCTGCGCCTGCCCAGCTTTTCACTGGTTCCCCAAAACGACAAGTCCATCCTGCTTATCAACGCCGGCATGACCCCCATGAAGCCCTGGTTCAAGGGGGAGGAGGAGCCCCCGCGGCACCGTGTCTGTACCTGCCAGAAGTGCATCCGCACCGGCGACATTGACAACGTGGGTCACACCGCCCGCCATGGCACCTATTTCGAGATGCTGGGCAACTTCTCCTTTGGCGACTACTTTAAGCACGAGGCCATTGCCTGGAGCTGGGAGTTTCTGACCAAGGTGGTAGGGCTGGAGGAGGAGCGGCTGTATCCCTCCGTATATGAGAGCGATGACGAGGCCTTTGACATCTGGAATCAGGAGATCGGCATCCCCAAGGAGAGGATATTCCGCTTCGGCAAGGAGGATAACTTTTGGGAGCACGGCTCCGGCCCCTGCGGGCCCTGCTCGGAGATTTACTACGACCGGGGTGAGAAATACGGCTGCGGTAAGCCCGGATGCACCGTGGGCTGCGATTGCGACCGGTATATCGAGATCTGGAACAATGTGTTTTCCCAGTTTGATAACGACGGCCACGACAATTATACGGAGCTGAAGCAGAAGAATATCGACACCGGCATGGGCCTGGAGCGCTTGGCGGTGGTGTGCCAGAATGTGGATTCGCTGTTTGATGTGGACACGGTGATGAACATTACCAACAAGGTTTCGGAGCTCACCGGGGCGTTCTATGGCCAAAGCCAGAAACGAGATGTGTCCCTGCGGGTCATCACGGACCATATCCGGGCGGCCACGTTCATGATTTGCGACGGTATCCTCCCCTCCAACGAGGGCCGGGGCTATGTGCTGCGCCGCCTGCTGCGCCGGGCCGCTCGCCACGGCAAGCTCCTGGGCGTGAACGAGCCGTTCCTGTATAAGATCGTGGACACCGTGATCCACGAAAATGAGTGCCAGTATGGCGACCTGCGGGAGAAGCAGACCTACATCACCAAGGTCATCCGCACCGAGGAGGAGAGCTTCGCCCGGACCATCGACGGGGGTATGCGCATCTTTGGGGAGATGCTGGCCGAGCACCAGCAAAAGGGCGAGACGGTGTTCTCCGGCGCGGACGCCTTCAAGCTGTATGATACCTTCGGCTTCCCCATTGATTTGACCGCCGAAATGGCCGCCGACGAGGGCCTGAAGGTGGACGAGGACGCCTTCCGCCAGCTGATGCAGGAGCAGAAGGAGCGGGCCCGGGAGGCCCGGAAGGCCCTGGGCGATCTGGGCTGGGCCGGCGTGGAGTTCGGCAAAGAGGTGCCGTCCACAGAGTTCGTGGGCTATAATCAGGACAGCTGCGAGGCAAGCGTTGTGGCCCTGGTGTGCGATGATGAGCTGTGCGGACAGTTAGAGGAAGGCCGTGACGGCATTGTGGTATTGGACAAGACGCCCTTCTATGCGGAAATGGGCGGTCAGGTGGCAGACCACGGCGTAATTACCGGGCAGGGCTTTACCTTCACGGTGACGGATGTGCAGAAGAACAAGGGCGGCAAGTTCATGCATTACGGCCATGTGGCCCGGGGCAGCGTTACGGTAGGGGATACCGTGCGCCCGGCCATCGACACCCAGCGGCGCAAGGCCGTCTGCCGCGCCCACACCACCACACATCTGCTGGATGCGGCTCTGAAGAAGGTCCTGGGCGACCATGTGCATCAGGCGGGCTCCTTGGTAGAGCCGGATCGCCTGCGCTTCGACTTCACTCATTTCGAGGCCATAACTCCCGAGCAGCTGAGCCAGGTGGAGTGGATGGTCAATGACGCCATTCTGGAGGGCTGTCCCGTGGTAACGGAGGTGCTGCCCATTGAGGAGGCAAAGAAAAAGGGCGCAGTGGCTATGTTCGGTGAGAAGTACGGCGAGACCGTCCGCGTGGTGGAGATGGGCGACTTCTCCATGGAGTTCTGCGGCGGTACCCACCTGGATAATACCGCTAAGGCCGGGCCCTTCCGCATCAAGTCCGAGAGCAGCGTTGCCTCCGGTGTGCGCCGTATAGAGGCTACCTGCGGCCGTATGAGCCTGGAAAGCATGGAAAAGACCAGCGGTGTCCTGGTCAGAGCTGCGCAGTTCTTCAAAACGGCGCCCTCCGGACTGCTGGAGCGGATGGAGCAGCAGGCCAGCGAGATGAAGCAGCTGCGCCAGGCCCTGGATAAGTTCAAGGCAGAGGCATCCCTGGGCGAGGCCAAGCAGTTCCTGGCGGCCGCTAAGACCGTAAAGGGCCTGCATGTGCTCACCGCCACCCGAGAGGGGCTGGATGCCAATGCTCTGCGCAAGATGGGCGACTTCCTGCGGGATAAGGATCCCACTGTGGTGGGCGTCCTGGCCAGCATTTCCGAGGAGAAGGTCACCTTCCTGGCTGTGTGCGGCAAGGAGGCCGTGGCCAAGGGCGTGAAGGCCGGTGACCTGGTGAAGCTGGTGTCCGGCATCTGCGGCGGCAAGGGCGGCGGCAAGCCCGACAGCGCCATGGGCGGCGGCAGCGACCTGCTGAAGGTGGACGATGCTCTGGCGGCGGTGGATGACTTCGTGTCGGAAAAGCTGGGCTGAGATGATCCCTAAAGACCCTGTGATCCTGCTGAGCTTCGTAAATGCCCGGCTGCGGGATGAATACGATAGCCTGGAGGAGCTGTGCGGTGCCCTGGATGTGAGCCGTCCGGACCTGGAGGAGCGACTGGCGGCCATCGGCTACCTATATAATGAAACAATGAATCAATTTAAATGAAAGGAGCAGATCCTATGAAGAATGATTGCCTGTTCTGCGCCATTGCGGCAGGGGAGATTCCCTCCAACAAGGTGTATGAGGATGACCTGTGCTATGCCTTTTACGACATCGCCCCCCAGGCACCCACCCATTTTCTGGTGATCCCCAAGAGCCACATCGGCTCTGTGGCGGAGATCAGCGGCGAAGACAGCGCCGTGGTGGCCCACATCTTTGAGGTCATCGCTAAGGTGAGCCGAGAGCTGGGATTGGAGAGCTACCGGGTGGTGTCCAACATCGGCGAACAGGCCGGCCAGAGTGTGCATCACCTGCACTTCCATGTGCTGTCCGGCCGGGATATGACCTGGCCTCCGGGCTAAAGAATTGCTCCGTGAATGCGGATGAGAATCAAAACCTCCGGCTTAGCCGGAGGTTTTGATTCATTCATTTATAAAAGCTCAGAGCCGACTTGAAAACTCAAGTCGGCTCCGGGCCTTTGGGGGGTGAAAGATGAGAAATCGAAAGGAAGTGAGATTTAAAACTTATACTCCACGTACAGCTCCCGGACGGCGTTGGGGTCCGTGGGGGTTGCGGCGGGAGCAGCCGGGGCGGCAGGCTTATCGCGGTTGGCGATGAACTTGGGCGCCACCTGGGGGAACAGGGCCAGGGACAGCACATCCTCCTCGCTCTTGGCGATGTCCTTGAACTCCTCCTTATACTTTTCCAGCTCCGGCTCCAACAGATCTGCCGGGCGGCAGGTGATGACGTCCTCGGGGGCAATGCCCGCCTTGGCCCGGACCTCCTCATTGACCTCGCCGGGCAGCTTGCCGTATTCACCGCGAAGCATAGCCTTGGACTCCTTGGGGAATACCTTGTAGCGCTCGCCCATGATGATATTCATAACAGCCTGGGTGCCCACGATTTGGGAAGAGGGGGTCACCAGGGGCGGATAGCCAAAGTCCTTACGGACTCGGGGAATTTCCGCCAACACATCGTAATACTTATCCTCCTTGCCCGCCTGCTTCAGCTGGGAGATCAGGTTGGAGAGCATACCGCCAGGCACTTGGTAGAGCAGAGTGTTGGTGTCCACCCGCAGAACCTTGGGATCCAGAATACCCGCATCCTGCAGCCGCTGGGCCACCTTGCGGAAGTGAACGGCAGCCTCGGACATCTTGCCCAGGTCCAGGCCCGTGTCGCGGACGGTACCCTTCAGCGTGGCCACCAGAGATTCGGTGGCGGGCTGGCTGGTGCCGTTGGCCATGGGGGAAAGGGCGGTATCCACGATGTCCACGCCTGCATAGGCGGCCATGAGCAGTGTCATATCGCCGGTGCCGGAGGTGTTGTGAGTGTGCAGGTGGATGGGTACGGAAACGGTTTCCTTCAGGGCCTTCACCAGAGAGTAGGCGTCCATGGGCAGGAGAAGGTTTGCCATATCCTTGATGCAGATGGCGTCAGCACCCATCTGCTCCAGCTCCTTCGCCAGCTTTACGAAGTAGGCTTCACTGTGGATGGGAGACATGGTGTAGCTGAGGGTAGCTTCCACCTGGCCACCGTATTTTTTGGTGGATTTGATGGCCTGCTCCAGGTTGCGCACATCGTTCAGCGCATCAAAAATGCGGATGATGTCGATGCCGTTTTCAATAGACTTGCGGCAGAAGGCATCCACCACGTCGTCGGCATAGTGCTTGTAGCCAAGGATATTCTGCCCCCGGAACAGCATTTGCAGCTTGGTGTTTTTCACATGCTTGCGGATGGTGCGCAGGCGCTGCCAGGGATCCTCATTGAGAAAGCGCATACACGCATCGAAGGTGGCACCGCCCCAGCACTCCAGGGAATAATAACCGATGGAATCCAACATCTCCAGGGCGGGGAGCATATCCTCAATGGTCATGCGGGTGGCCGCCTGGGACTGATGGGCATCCCGGAGGATGGTATCGGTGATCAGCAGGGGTTTATTGGACAAAAATTCCATAGTCAATTACCTCCATTAACCGTACAGCGAGATCAGCACGCCGGCGGCGATGGCCGAGCCGATGACACCGGCCACATTGGGACCCATGGCGTGCATCAAGAGGAAGTTGCCGGGGTTATATTGCTGGCCTACCTTTTGGGAGACCCGGGCGGCCATGGGAACGGCGGAAACACCGGCGGAGCCGATGAGAGGATTGATCTTTTCCTTCAGGAACAGATTCATGAACTTGGCCAGCAGCACGCCACCTGCGGTACCGAAGCCAAAGGCCACTACGCCCATACCCATGATAGCCAGGGTCTTGGGGCTGAGGAAGGTGGCGGCAGTGGCGGTGGCGCCTACGGAGATGCCCAGGAAGATAGTGACGATGTTCATCAGCTCGTTCTGCATGGTCTTACTCAGACGATCCAGCACACCGCACTCCTTAGCCAGGTTGCCCAGCATCAGACAGGCAATCAGGGGCGCCGCAGAGGGAACCAGCAGCGCAACAAATACGGTGACCACCACCGGGAAGAAGATCTTTTCCTTTTTGCTTACCTGGCGCAGGGGCTTCATGACGATTTGCCGCTCCTTTTCGGTGGTCAGGGCCTTCATGATAGGCGGCTGGATCACCGGGACCAGAGCCATATAGGAGTAAGCTGACACGGCGATGGGGCCCAGCAGGGCCGGGGCCAGCAGGGCGGTGACGAAGATGGCCGTGGGGCCGTCGGCACCGCCGATAATACCGACGGAGGATGCCTCAGCTCCGCTGAAGCCCATGAGACGGCAGCCAATGAAAGTCATGAAGATGCCCAGCTGCGCGGCAGCACCCAGCAGCAGACTCTTGGGGTTGGCGATCAGGGGGCCGAAGTCGGTCATAGCGCCCACGCCCATGAAGATGAGACAGGGATAGATGCCCAGCTTGATGCCCAGATACAGCACATCAATGAGACCCACGGAAACGGTAACGTTGCTCAGGGTCACACCGCTGGCGGCAGCAAACTGCTCTGCACTGGCCAGGGTTTGGATCTGTACAGCGATGGAGTTTGCCACATCGCCGCTGGCGGCAGCGATCTGGGCGGCGGCCTGGTTCAGAGCGTCTGCATCAAACAGGCTCTGGGCGGTGGTCCACAGGGAATCCACATACGGCTGCAGCACATCGGCGGAAACACCGGCGCTAAACATCTCGGACAAGAAGCTTGCCGTGATGGGTTCACCTTGGAAAATATCCCAGTGGACATGACCGCCGGCAAAGAGGATCTCGTGGAACATGCCGGAGCCCGGCAGATTGGTCACCAGCATGCCGATGGCGATGGGTACCAGCAGCAGCGGCTCAAACTTCTTCTTAATGCCCAAAAATAGGAGCACGCAGGAGATGAGGATCATAATAAGGCATTTCCAGTTATCCCCCTGGGTGAACTGGAAAAAACCGGTACTGGTGAGGAAATTATTAATAGCTTCCATACAGCGGACCTCCGCTTAACCGATGACGCACAGCAGCGTGCCGGACTCCACGGCGGCGCCCTTAGCAACGCTCACGGAAACGACCTTACCGTCGCAGGGGCTCATGATCTCATTTTCCATCTTCATGGCCTCCAGAATCATCAGCACCTGACCCTTTTTCACGGTATCGCCGGCGGAGACATTGACACTAAGGATATTGCCGGGCATGGGGGAGGTGATCTGCTCACCGCCGGCAGGGGCAGAAGCAGGAGCGGCAGGCGTAGAGACAGGTGCAGCAGCGGCAGCGGGGGCGGCAGCAGCACCACCGGTGATTTCCTCCAGCTCCACTTCATAAACGGTGCCGTTTACATTTACTCTGTACTTTTTCATTGATAATATCCTCCTCAGATTTGTTTCATGGAAATAATACGGATGGCAGAAATATCAGTGCCCATCTCCTCGGCGATAGCGGCGGAGACGGCGGCAATCAGCTCAGGCCCAACACCGGCCTTGGGGGCATCGACCGTGGCGGCAGCAGGTGCGGGTGCGGATTTTCCCTCAGATTTGCGGCACACATAGCTCATCAGTGTGACCAGTAGGATGATGCAGACCAAACCTACAAAAACGGTTCCTAATCCCATCAAGCACACAAAAAGGTTGGAGTAATCCATGGGCAGTTCCTCCTAAATCGAAATTTGGACCCATTGTAACAGAATTTTTACGCACATTCAATAGATTTACGGAAAAAACAAAAAATTCGATAGAATAGATAAATTATTTTTGAATATTGATGAAATTGTAACAATGACTTTTCTTTTAACGAATCCTATAGTATAATTTCCTTATTAGAAGTATTTATTACGGAGGAAAATTTCCTGATGCGATACGGAGAAGTTCTGCCGGCGGAGTTCATAGCACGGCCCAATCGGTTCATAGCCCATGTGCGTTTGCGGGGGGAGGAGGTGGTCTGCCATGTGAAGAATACCGGCCGCTGCCGAGAGCTGCTGCAGAGCGGCGTGCAGGTCTGGCTGGAGAGAGGGACAAACCCCCGGCGAAAAACGGCCTATGACCTTATTGCTGTGCGGAAGGGGGAGCGGTTGGTGAATATGGACGCCCAGGCGCCCAATAAGATTTTTGGCGAATGGGCTGCGTGCCTGGAGCCGGGGATCCTGTCCGTGAAGCCCGAGGTGTTTTTTGAGGACAGCCGGTTGGATTTCCTGCTGGAAACGGAGACGGGGCGCCACTACGTGGAGGTCAAGGGCGTCACCCTGGAGAATGGTGGCCATGCGCGCTTTCCCGATGCGCCCACGGAGCGGGGCGTGCGGCATTTACATACGCTGATGCGCGCTGTGGAGCAGGGGCATCGAGCCACGGTGTTTTTCGTAGTGCAGATGGACGATGTGCTGGACTTTGCCCCCAACGATGAGACGCACCCGGCCTTTGGCGAAGCACTGCGGCAAGCAGCATCGGCCGGGGTGCAGGTGCTGGCTTACAGCTGCCATGTCACGCCCGAGGAGGTGACCATGGATCGTCCGGTACCCGTTCTATTATAATTAAAAAAGAGCAACATGGGTACATACCCATGTTGCTCTTTTTCAGCGTAAAAAACTATTACAGCAGCAGTACGCCGGCCTTTTCGCAGGCGTCCACGGTGCCCTTGTCCCACTGGCTGGCTTGCACCTCGCCGATATGGCAGGTGCCGATCATCAGCATGCACAGGCGGCTTTGGCCGATACCGCCGCCGATGGTCAGAGGCAGCTGGCCCTCCAGCAGCATTTTGTGGAAGGGCAGCTTGCTGCGCTCCTCGCAGCCGCGCTTTTTCAGCTGGTAGCGCATGGAGATCTCGTCCACACGGATGCCCATGGAGGAGATCTCAAAGCCACGCTGCAGCACGTCGTTCCACATAAGGATATCGCCGTTGAGGGCCCAATCGTCATAGTCCGGGGCGCGGCCGTCGTGGGGCTTGCCGGAGCCCTTGAGGTCGTCGCCGATCTGCATGAGGAACACGGTATGGTGCTCCTTACAAATGGCGTCCTCCCGCTCTCTGGGGGTCTTATCGGGCCAGCGGTCCTCCAACTCCTGGGTGGTGACGAAATAGACCTCCCGGTCCAGCTTGGTGTGCAGGCTGGGGAAAGCGATCTGCAGGGCGTCATTGGTCTCGCATACGGCGCCCACGATAGCGCGAACGGTCTGGCGCAGGTAGTCCTCGTTGCGGTCCTCCCGGGAGATGACCTTCTCCCAGTCCCATTGATCCACATAGATGGAGTGGGTGTTATCCACTTCCTCATCGCGGCGGATGGCGTTCATGTCGGTGAACAGGCCCTTGCCCACATTGAACTCGTATTTCTTCAGCGCCAGACGCTTCCACTTAGCCAGGGAATGGACTACCTGGGCGTTAGAACCAACATCGGGGATGTCGAAGGAGACGGGGCGCTCGACACCGTTGAGGTTATCGTTCAGACCCGAATTCTCATCAACGAACAGGGGGGCGGAAACCCGACGCAGATTTAGCGCCTGACCAAGGTTGACCTGGAAATTGCTCTTGATAAACTCGATGGCACGCTGCATTTCATACACGGACAGCGGCGTTTTGTACCCTTCAGGAATAACGATTTTGCTCATGTTGGTTATCACCTTTCTATAAAATAATGTAAAAATTATAATGTTGTATGCGTTGATTTGCAAGTGGAAAATTTGTTAATATTCACAGAAGAATTCCAAAAAAAAATGTAAAAAATGATAAAAAATGGACGCCTATCACTTATTTATGTTTATGGAAAAGGTATCGGCCCGATTTAATTGAGTCATACCCTTATCCGCACATTGCAGATTATTTTGATTCCTCCCAAATGAACATAAAAGCTTTTTATCCGGCAAAGCTCATTAACCGCTGGCTCCTGTGAAGTGACTACGCTGGGCTATCGTCCACCTGCGCGCCTTGAACACGATCCTCTTTGTTTTAGCAAATATACATCATGCGGCGTATTAAAATCTCCCGGTAACGGAAGTGAAATTACCGGGAGAAGGAGGAACAAAAAAACGCTGCAAACCCCGAAAAAAGGCTTGCAGCGGTGCTTTCTGGCGTCCCAGAGAGGATTTGAACCTCCGGCCCCACGCTTAGGAGATGGACCCAGTGCATATATTCCCTATCAACAGGGATAAAGAAAATGCAGTTATATCAAGGCTTTTCTCCATGTTCTCTATAAACCTTGTACAAGCAAAATCAAGCAAAAACAAAGGATTTTAGCCCCCTATTGTTTGCACTCTGTTTGCAAAGGCGCGAAATTTGGCGTTAGCCAAAAGTTCAATTCCCGTCGAGACTTAATTATATTCATGGTATCGTGGACATAGTTTACCATACATAGAGGTTCATTACAAGAGGTATTGAGCCAGTGAAAGTGCCTGTTTTATCTTTCTCAGGAAAGGTAAAGCAGGCACTTTTTTTCATATCTAAACTTAGAAAGAAATGAGGTGAAATCATGAATACACAGATTATTGCCATAGCCAACCAAAAAGGTGGTGTCGGCAAAACAACCACTTGTGCCAATCTTGGAATTGGTCTGGCGCAGTCCGGGAAGAAAGTCCTTCTGATTGACGGAGACCCACAGGGAAGCCTGACCATCAGCTTGGGCAATCCTCAGCCTGATAAGCTGCCCTTTACACTGTCAGACGCTATGGGCCGTATTTTGATGGATGAACCAATTCGTCCCGGCGAGGGTATCCTGCACCACCCTGAGGGCGTAGACCTGATGCCTGCGGACATCCAGCTATCTGGTATGGAGGTATCTCTGGTAAACGCTATGAGCCGAGAAACCATTCTGCGACAATATCTGGACACGCTGAAGGGGCAATACTCCCATATCCTTATTGATTGCCAGCCCTCCCTGGGTATGCTTACGGTCAATGCACTGGCTGCCGCTAATAGGGTTATAATCCCCGTCCAGGCAGAGTATCTTCCAGCTAAAGGTTTGGAGCAGCTTTTGCAAACTATCAATAAGGTTCGCAGACAAATCAATCCCAAGCTGCAAATTGATGGGATTCTGCTGACGATGGTAGACAGCCGAACCAATTTTGCCAAAGAAATCTCCGCTCTTCTGCGCGAAACCTATGGCAGTAAGATCAAGGTGTTTACATCAGAAATTCCTCATTCTGTCAGGGCTAAAGAAATCAGTGCTGAAGGAAAAAGCATTTATGCCCATGATCCTAATGGCAAAGTGGCTGAGGGCTACAAAAATCTGACGAAGGAGGTATTGAAACTTGAAAAGCAGCGCGAAAAAAATAGAGCTGGCCTCAGTAGATGACCTGTTTTCTACAGAAGAAAGTCGGCAAGACGAGCAACTGGAAAAAATTCAGGAAATTCCCCTATCTGAACTGCATCCGTTCAAGGATCACCCCTTCAAGGTCAAGGATGATGATGCAATGATAGAAACCGCAGACAGCATCAAAAAGTATGGTGTGTTGGTTCCTGCGATTGCCAGACCACTGCCTGATGGCGGTTATGAGCTGGTAGCCGGTCACAGACGCCGCAGAGCCAGCGAATTGGCCGGAAAAGAAACCATGCCTGTCATTGTGC